>Ga0129311_1000725_pt1 | contig 26751 bp, 25 predicted proteins | sample Go1ome_FD_94435 | JGI IMG/M metagenome (GOLD analysis project Ga0129311, IMG submission 94435) | Western lowland gorrila individual fecal microbial communities from Wisconsin, USA - Go1022B metagenome | ecosystem: Host-associated > Mammals > Digestive system > Large intestine > Fecal | place... | reverse complement strand
GTTCCAACTTCGTTTTACCACTTGGCGCTGGCTGCTTTCTATATCTTTTGGAGTGATTCTGGTTTTCAGCCATGTCCGGAATCTATTGATAATACTTGCTTTTTCGAGTTTTGCTCATGGCTGATCATTTTTAAAAGAAGGAGGTGCCTGCATTGGAACACGGAAGACGGGAGTCGGGGCCGGAACGGACGCCCCGCAGTCACGAGACCAGGCAGCGTAAAAGCACCAAAAGGAAAACGGGAAGGAGAGCGGGCTTTGTCCTGGGGACCATCCTCCTCATCGGCATCTGCACTGCCGCTATGATTGTGGGCATTTTCATGACCTACGTGAAGACCACCCTGACGCCGACCCTGGAGGTGCGGGCAGAGGATTACACCATGAACCTCAGCTCCCATATCTATTACCAGGACAAGGAGTCGGAAGAATGGGTGGAATACCAGACCCTGTACGGCAAGGAAAACCGCATCTGGGTGGACATTGAGGACGTGCCGGACGCCATGTGGCAAGCGGTGGTGGCCATCGAGGACCACCGCTTCTTTGACCACCACGGCGTGGACTGGAAGCGTACCGCCGGCGCCACGCTGAACATGTTTATCGGCATGAAGGATACCTTCGGCGGCTCCACCATTACCCAGCAGCTGCTGAAAAACATGACCGGCGATGACAGCCCCACGGTCAACCGCAAGGTCCGGGAGATTTTCCGGGCCCTGGAGTTTGAGAAGAACTACACCAAGGAGCAGATCCTGGAGCTGTATCTCAACACCATCTATCTGGGCAAGGGCTGCTACGGCGTCCAGACCGCCGCCAACTACTACTTCGGCAAGGACGTTTCCCAGCTGAGCGCGGCGGAGTGTGCCTGTCTCATCGCCATTACCAACAACCCCTACCAGTACGGCCCCATGTCCACCCTGGTCATTACCCGGGAGGACGGCACCAAGGTCACCGCCCGGGAGCTGAACAAATCCCGGCAGGAGCAGATCCTGGAGCGCATGGCTGGCGGCGGTGACACGGGTCTGACCTATCTGACCAAGGAGGAGGCCGAGGCTGCCAAAGCGGAGGTCCTTCACTTTACCGACGGCACCACCTCCGCGGAGGACCTGGTGGCGGAGGCCAGCGGCGGCGTCAAGATCAACTCCTGGTTCGTGGACCAGGTGTTCCTGGATGTGGCCAACGACCTGGCGGAGAAGGAGAAGATCTCCGTGGAGGCCGCCAAGCAGAAAATTTACAACAGCGGCTACAACATTTACACCACTCTGGACCCGGATATCCAGGAGATCGCGGAGTCGGTCTATGAGGACCGGAGCAACTTGGATGTGACCTCCCGCAGCGGACAGAAGCTGCAATCCGGCATCACCATCATCGATCCCTATACCGGCAATATCGTTGCCATGGTGGGGAAGGTGGGGGAGAAGGAGGCAAACCTCATCTGGAACTACGCCACCTGCCGCCGGCAGCCTGGTTCCTCCATCAAGCCCCTGACGGTATATGCTCCCGCGCTGGATGCCGGCGTCATCACCATGGCCTCCACCTTTGACAACTACCCGGTGCGCCTGCTGAATGACAATCCCTGGCCCAAGAACTCTCCCAACCGCTACACTGGCTGGACCACGCTGGCCCAGGGCGTTGCCAGTTCCATCAACACCGTGGCGGTGCAGGTGGTGGAAAAGCTGACCACCTCCGCCTCCTATGCCTTCGCCACGGAAAAGCTGGGACTGAATCTGGTGGCCGACGATATCAACACCGCCGCCCTGGGCCTGGGTGGCCTGACCCATGGTCTGAGTACCGTGGAGATGGCAGCGGCCTATTCCTGCTTTGCCAACGGTGGCGTGTACCATGAGCCCCGAACCTACGTAAAGGTCACCGCTTCTGACGGGGTTACCACCATTTTGGAAAATGAGGCGGAGGAGCACGTGGCCATGAAGGAGACCACAGCCTATTTCATGAACACGCTGCTTCAGGGCGTCATCAACGGGGGCACCGGCGGCAGTGCCAAGTTCGGCGGCATGACCATTGCCGGTAAGACCGGTACCACCAGTGAAAATTACGACCGCTATTTCGTGGGCTATACGCCCTATTACGTGGCGGCGGTCTGGACAGGCTATGACCAAAACGAAAAGATCAGCTATTCCGGCAACCCTGCCATCACCATGTGGAAAAAGGTCATGCAGCAGATCCACCAGGACCTGCCCAACAAGTCCTTCTTCACTCCGGAAACTGGCCTTGTTACCGTGGAGGTCTGTTCCGACAGCGGCCTGCTGCCCACGGAGGCTTGCATGGCGGATGTGCGAGGAGCCTCTCATGTGCGGAAGGTCACGGTGGTAAAAGGAACGGAGCCCACGGAGCGGTGTACGCTTCATACCATGGTGGATTACTGTACCGAGGGCAAGTGCTTGGCCACGGAGAACTGTCCGGCTGAAAGCGTGACACAGGTGGGCGTGCTGGACTACGTCCGGGAAGACTATGGGGAGACCATCAGAGCGGAGGATGATCCTTATCTGCTGGTGAATATGCAAAAGGCACTGGAACCGCAGGCGCCTTCGGAGGAGCATCCCGAGGGTACGCCCGGCGGCTGCCCGGTTCACAACAGTGCGCCTGTGGTGCCGGAGATACCTGTCACAGACCCGGATGACCCCAATTATGACCCGTCCGGCGGCTTTGGCGATGCCGGGATGGAAACGCCTGGGGGCAGTGACACACCCACAACTCCCACTACACCCACAACTCCCACAGAGCCGGAACAGCCTACGATGCCCGCAGAGCCTACGGACCCGTCCGGCGGCTTTGGTGATGCCGGTGGTGATTGGTGGCAGGGCTTCTGGGAGGAGCAGACTCCGAACCCATAAGATTATAAAAAAGCAGCGTTTCCCAAACTGGGAAACGCTGCTTTTTTTATAGAAAACAGTCAGTCGGCCAGCTTGGCGCAGTCCGCTGGCCTGCCGGACAACATCTCCAGACCATGGCCGAGCGCCGGCAGGACCGCCTCCAGGTTTTCCCGGGCGGCCTTGGGAGAGCCGGGCAGGTTGACGATCAAGGTCCCGCCCCGAATGCCTGCCTGGGCCCGGGACAGCATGGCCCGGTTGGTCACCTGCATAGAGGCGTAGCGCATGGCTTCCGGAATGCCCGGCGTCATACGTTCACAGACCGCCAGTGTTGCCTCCGGGGTCACGTCCCGGGGGGCGAAACCGGTGCCGCCGGTGGTCACCAGCAGCTGGGCAAGCCGGCGGTCGGCCGTGTCCCTTAAAAAATTTTCAATCTGGGGCTGCTCGTCCGGAACGACGGCGGTGAGCACCACCTCATAGCCGGCCTCCTCCAGCAGCCGGGCCACCAGGGGGCCGGCCGTGTCGGGACGCTCCCCTTTGGAGCTGCGGTCACTGACCGTCAGCACAGCGGCTTTATACATCGTCATAACCTCCTTATTTCAGCAAAAGCAGATCCTCCGGTGCCACGGAGACCGTGAGACGGGCCTTGTCCGGCAAAGCGGCCCAGGCTGCTTTCTCCAGCTCCATGCGCAGCAAAGGCGCCTCCGCGCCCGCACCGGCGGGCCGCAGCAGAACGATGACAGCGAATACGTCGTCAATGACCCGTACCACGGTGCAGGCAAACACATTTGAGGTACCGGGCTCCGCCGGATGAACACTGTGGGAGCGGATACCCACTGTGGTGGTTTCCTGGGGGACCACCCGGCCGCAGTCCAGGGTGATGCCCCACTCCGGCAGCAGGACAGCGGTGCCGCCTGGAACAGCGGCGGCATAATTTTTGCAGCCGGAGAGCCTGGCGGCAGCTTCCATACCGGGAGCGTGGAACAGCTGCTCCATGGTCATTACCGGCTCTGTGCGGCCGTGGTCAATGACACACACCCGGCGGCAGCTCCGCCAGGCTTCGCCCCGGTCATGGGTGACCCACAGCACCGGGCCGGGGAAGAGGGAAAGGGTATCCTGCAATTCCAGCTCCAGCTGGTATTTTAAATAGCTGTCCAGGGCGGACAGAGGCTCGTCCAGCAGGATGGCTTTGGGTTTGGAGGCCAGGATGCGGGCCAAGGCACAGCGCTGCTGCTGGCCGCCGGACAGCTGCCGGGGCCGCAGGGCGGCCGCCTCCTCCAGACGGAAGCGCCGCAGCAGGTCTGCCGTAACAGCCGGAGCAGCGCTGCGGTCCCGGACAGCAGCAGCGATATTTTGGGACACGGTCATGTTGGGAAACAGGGCGTACTGCTGGAAAAGGTATCCCACCTGCCGCTTTTGGGGCGGCAGGTCAATGTGGGCGGCGCTGTCGAACAGGGTCTCGCCGTTCAGTTGGATGATGCCCTCATCCGGCCGCAGAATGCCGGCAATACAGCGCAGAGTGATGCTTTTTCCGCTGCCGGAAGCACCCAGCAGAGCCAGTGCTTCCTCTCCGGCGGTCAACTCCGCCTCCAGCTGGAAGGAGCCCAGTTGCTTACGGATACGGACGAGCAGGCTCATTTGGCGCCTCCTTTTCGGCGTCCCTGGCGCTCCCGGGTCTCCAGCAGGTTGACAGCCATCAAAAATACTGCGGAAATCGCAATGTTTACCAGCACCCACTTCAGCGCGCCGGCGTCATCGTTGATCCGCCAAAGCTGATAGACGGTGGTGGAGATGGTAGCGGTGCGGCCAGGGGTGTATCCCGCGATCATGGAGGTGGCACCGTATTCCCCCAGAGCCCGGGCGAAGGCCAGCACGGTGCCGGCCAGAATGCCCTGCCTGCACACCGGCATCTGTACCCGCCAGAATACCCAGGTGTTGGACCGGCCCAATGTCCGGCCGGCGTCCGCCAAGCTCTGATCAAAGCTCTCAAAGGCTCCACGGGCGGTGCGGTACATCAAGGGAAAGGCCACCACGACGGTGGCAAAAATAGCGGACCACCAGGTCATGACCAGCTTGACGCCAAAGCTCTCCAGCACCCAGGCACCAAAAGGGCGCTTTGGTCCCAACAGACACAGCAGCAGCCAGCCTACCACTGTGGGAGGCAGCACCAGAGGCAGGGTCAGCACCACATCCAGGATACCCTTTGCCAGCCGGGGGAGCTTTGCAATGTAATACGCGGCAAATATGCCCAGGAAAAACACAGCCCCCGTGGAAATGGCGGCGATGCGGAGAGAGTTGAATAGAGGATACCAGTCCAAGTGGGACCACCTCCTGAAAGAGATGAAGGACGCAGCCATTTCCACGAAAGCGCCAAAGGCGCGTCGGCGCGAAAGCGGCGTACAAGCGTTTTGCCGGAGGCAAAACCTTGGAGCGTCCGGACTTTGCCTGGACGCTCAATGTGGGATCAGGGCTTCCATTGGGCGGCACCCAATGGGACAATGGCGGCGATGCGGAGGGAGTTGAATAGAGGATACCAGTCCAAGTGGGACCACCTCCTGAATTGGAAAATGGAGGTGCGCCGGAAAAGCGGCGTACCTCCGGAGCATGTACGCAAATCAGACCAAGGGAGAGAAGCCCACCGCTTCAAAGCAGGCCAGGGCCTCCTCGGTGCAGAGGTAGTCCAGGAAAGCCTGGGCGGCTTCGGGAGCTTCACCGCAGTTCAGCACGGCGGCGGGATAGATGACCTGGCCGCACATCTCAGCGGTGGCCTCGTCCGCCACGGTGAGACCGGCGGAGAAAGCGTCGGTGCCATAGATGATGCCGCAGTCCACGGCGCCCTCGCTGACCTGGGTGGTGACCTCCTTCACGTTGGAGCCGTAAGTCAGTTTGCTGGCGACAGCTGCTTCGTCAATGCCGTAATAATCGAAGATCTTCAGGGTGTACTGGCCCACAGGCACATCGCTGTTGCCCATGGCCAGCATGACCTCACCGTTTTTCAGCAGGTCCGCCAGCTGGTCAAAGCTCTCGATTCCGGCGGGATTGCCCTCGGGGACCGACAAGGTGACCTTGTTTTCCAGCAGGTTCAGGCGGGAGCCTTTCACGATGTAGTCCAGTCCATTATGGTTCTTCTCAGAGTCATCCTTCAAGGAGCCGTCTAGAGCGTTCATCTGGGTGGGGGCGGCGGAGATGAAGACGTCACAGGCGGCGCCCTCCTGAATCTGCTTGAGCAGCGTACCGGAGGAATCGTAAGTGGTGACCACGGTGACGGTGGGATTTGCAGCCTGGTAGAGCGCAATGGCCGCGTCCAGAGACTCCTGCATGGAGGCAGCGGCGAACACGGTGATCTCCGCGGCTTCGGTGGTCTCCGCCGGGGCTTCTTCACCGGAAGCGGCGGGCTGGGAGGCGGTCTCGTTTTTGGAGCCGCAGGCGCTCAGCACCAGCACCAGGCTCAGGGACAGCAGCAGGGACAAATACTTTTTCATGAGTTCCATCCTTTTCAATATCATACAAGATTTATCGGTACTCCGCAAGGAGCAGATAACGTGATACTCAAACGAGGTTAACGCCTTCTGAAAAGCAGCGCCGGGAGCTCCGGCGCGCTTTTTGGGTTGTTAGCGACCAAAGGGACAGTTGGGCCAGTGGCAGGACTTGCAGCCCAGGCACAATCCGCCCTCGCCCATGGCGGCAAAGTTCGCATGGGTCATCTCCACCCCGGCGGCGATGCGGGGCAGGGCCAGGTCAAAAATGGTTGCGCCGGCGTACATGACGCAGCCCGGCAGGCCGCAGACCACGGTGCCATCCTCATAATATCCCAACAGGAACATGGCTCCGGGCAGGACGGGGGCACCGTAAGTGATGATACGGGCGCCGCTTTGCCGGATGCCGCCGGGAGTGTTGTCATCGGGGTCTACGCTCATGCCGCCGGTGCAGAGGATCAGCTCCGCGCCGGTCTCGCATGTCCGCGATGGCATTTGCCACATGTTCCACCCCGTCGCCGGAGTAGGTGACAGCCAGGGTCTCAATGCCATAGGCTGCCAGCTTGTCCTTCACCACCGGGGTGAAGGTATCCTGGATGAGTCCCTTTTTCACCTCGCCGCCGGTGGCCACGATGGCGGCGGTTTTTTTGATGTATGGCAGCAGCTCCAGCAGGGGAGCGTCTCCGGCGGCTTTCTCGGCGGCTTGCAGGGTTTCCTCCTCAATGATAAGGGGAATGACCCGGGTGCCCGCCAGCTTGTCGCCTTGCTTCACGGCGGTGTTCCCGTGGCGGGTGGCGATCATGATGTCCGGAATGGAATTGACGGCCACCAATTTTTCACTATTCACCCGGAACAGTCCGTCGCAGGCGGCGGTCAGCTCGATCTTACCCTCGCTGGCCTCGCTGCGAAGCATATTGTTATTGCGGCACAGGGTGCACAGCCGCTCCGCCGCGTCGTTTTCGTGGACCATTCCCTCTGTCATCTCCCAGACATACAGGTGCTCCTTGCCCATGGAGAGCAGCACGGGAATGTCCTCGGCGGTCACCACATGGCCCTTGCGGAACCGGGGGCCCTTGAACTGGCCTCGGATGATCTGGGTCATGTCGTGGCACAGCACATGGCCCACGGCTTCTTCTGTTTTCACAAGCTTCATTTGGACGCCTCCAGAATTTCGATCTCGTCACCGGGGCGGACAGTGCCCTCCCGGACCACCACGGCGAAAATGCCCTCCGTGGGCATCACGCATTTGCCGACAGCCTTCTTAATGGCGCAGTCGCTGTGGCACTCTTTGCCGATCTGGGTGACCTCTACCTCCGTTTCGCCGATCCGCAGATGCGTTCCCACCGGCAGGTGCTTCAGGTCAATGCCCACAGTATTGATATTTTCGGCGAATACGCCGGCGTCCAGAGGGATGGGGCAGACGGCCCGCATGGTGTCCACGCTCTCCTCCGCCAGCAGGCTGATCTGCCGGTGCCAGTCACCGGCGTGGGCGTCCCCCACGATACCGTGGCGGAGCTTCAGCGTGATCTGCGGAACAGGGTGCTTTTGTTCGCCCTTCCGCTCACTGATATTGACGGATACAACGTTTGCCATGGTTACTCCTCCACAATATAGTCACCGCTCTTGCCGCCGGATTTTTCCAGCAGGCGGATGTTGGTGATGCGCATATCCTTTTGAACGGCCTTGCACATATCGTAAATGGTCAAAGCCACTACGGACACGGCGGTGAGCGCCTCCATCTCCACGCCGGTGACGCCGGTGCAGGTGACAGTGGCCCGAATCTCCACCATGCAGGGCTCGTCAGACAGGGCAAACGCGATGTCGATGCTGGTGAGGGGCAGGGGATGGCACATGGGGATGAGCTCCCAGTTGTGCTTGGCCGCCTGGATGCCCGCCACCTGGGCTACTGCCAACACATCTCCTTTTGTCATGGTGCCGGATTTGATGCGCGCCAGGGTGTCCGGGGCCATATGGACCTCACCGGCGGCCACAGCCGTCCGGTGGGTAACGGCCTTGTCCGTCACATCCACCATCCTGGCCCGGCCCTGTTCATTAAAATGCGTCAGTTCCGCCATAGGTCATCCTCCGATCTGATTCATGGTGCGGGGCGTGCCGCTGGGTCCCTCCGCCAGGTGGTGCCGCTGGGGCTTTTGTAGAATGCCCCGGCGGATGGCTGCTTCCAGGTCTTCGTTGTGGAGCCCCCGCAGGGAAAACTCATCCGCCGAATGGAGACAGCCCTTCAGCCTGCCGTCCGCCGTCACCCGGATGCGGCTGCACTGGCCGCAAAAGTCATGGCTCACAGGGGAGATCAGTCCCACAGTCCCCGCTGCACCCGGCAGCCGGTATCGCCGGGCCACTCCCTGGGAATCGATTTGCTGTAAAGCGGGATGCCTTTCCAACACGGATTCGGCAGAGAGAAAACAGTTCTTTTCCCAGGCGGCACAGGGCCCCATGGGCATGAGCTCAATAAAGCGGACCTCCCAGGGATGCTCCCGGGTCAGCTCCAGAAAATCACCGATCTCATCGTCATTGAAGCCGCCGATGAGCACTGTGTCAAGCTTCAAATGGGAAAATCCCGCCGCTTCGGCGGCGGCAATGCCGGCCTTTACGTCCTCCAGCCGTCCCAAACGGGTCATGGCGGCAAAGCGGTCCGGCCGCAGCGTATCCAGACTGATGTTCAGCCGGTCCACGCCCGCCTCCTGCAACGGCTGCGCCAGTTGGGACAGCAGGGCGCCATTGGTGGTGAGGCATAGCTCCTTCAGCTCCGGAATGGCACGAAGGAGACGGCACAGCTCCAAAAGGCCGCGGCGAACCAAAGGCTCTCCACCTGTTAAGCGAATCTTCTTTACACCGCATCGAACTGCCGCCTGCCCGATCTCTGCCAGTTCTTCAATAGACAGCATATCCCGATGGTCCCGTTTGACAATGCCTTCGGCGGGCATACAGTACTGGCAGCGGTAATTGCATAGGTCTGTCACGGACAGGCGCAGGTAATCAATGGTGCGGCCGCAGCCGTCCGTCATGGCAAACCCTCCTTCGTGATACTCAAATGAGATAAACGATAGTTTCATGATACCATGTTCCGGGGAAAAGTCAATAGAGGAGAGGTCGCCCTTTCCTGGCGCATCCCTTGACGGTATCCGCGGCAGGTGTTATTCTATAAAAAGGAGAACGAAAGGGGGAGGGAGCTTGCCTCTTGCAAAGATGCTGAACATTCGTCCCGGTGTCACCGCTGTCATTGGCAGCGGGGGAAAGACTACTCTTCTGTGGACTCTTGGCACCGAGCTGGCGGAGGCGGGGAGCCGGGTGCTGCTGTGCACCACCACGAAAATCTATCCCTTCTTTGGTCTGCCCTGCGTCCATGACAGGGCGGAGCTGGATGCCTTGGTGTCCAGCCGCCTGCTGTGCGCCGGAACGCCGCTGGAACATGGAAAGCTGACGGCTTTGGAAGTACCAATGGCGGATTTGGCGGCCCGCTTCGATTATGTGCTGGTGGAGGCGGATGGCTCCGCCCGCTTACCCTTGAAGGCCCATGCCTCCCATGAGCCGGTCATCCCGCCGGAGTCCAATCAGACCATCTGTGTGGTGGGGATATCCGGCTTTGGGCGGCCCATCCGGGAAGCGTCTCACCGGCCGGAGCGCTTTGCCGCCCTGGCGGGAACCGGGACGGAAGACGCCGCTACACCGGAAAACACCGCCCGGGTGCTGCTGGCGGAGGCCTTGGCGGACCGGTACTTTTTTAACCAGGCGGACACTCCGGAGCGGTGGGAGTGGGCCCTCCGGTGCGGAGAGCGGCTGCCCTGGCCCTGGGCCGGGGGAGCGCTGCAAAAGGACCTTTATTTTGATGGAAACCGCCCATAGGGGCGGAGAGGAGGAATACGATGCTGGTTGTGATTCGCGGTGCCGGAGACCTGGCCTCCGGAATTGCCCTGCGGCTGTGGCGGTCCCACATCAAGGTGGTCATGACAGATGTGGAGCGTCCCACGGCCATTCGGCGGACCGTCTGCTTTTCCCAGGCGGTCGTTCACGGAGAGACCAGGGTGGAGGGTGTGACAGCCCAACGGGCCGCTTCCCCGGCGGAGACCCTGGCTCTGCTGGAGACGGGCGTCATCCCGGTGCTGGCTGATCCGGGAGGAGCCTGTATCCCGGCATTGGAGCCGGACGCCGTGGTGGATGCCATTTTAGCCAAGCGGAATCTGGGCACGAAAATCACCGACGCGCCGGTGGTCATCGGCGTGGGCCCCGGCTTCACGGCGGGGGAGGACTGCCACGCCGTGGTGGAGACCATGCGGGGCCACTATCTGGGCCGGGTCATTCGTGAGGGCTCCGCCATTCCCAATACCGGCATCCCCGGCCTCATCGGCGGCTTTGCCGGGGAGCGGGTGCTGCGTGCCCCGGCAGACGGGGTATTCCACCAGCTGCTGGATATCGGCGCTCAGGTGAAGATGGGCGATGTGGCCGCCACGGTAGACGGCCAGCCTATGGTCTGTACCCTGGACGGTGTGCTCCGGGGCATTCTGGCGGAGGGGACGCCGGTCCACAAGGGGATGAAGGCTGGAGATATCGACCCCCGGTGCGCCGTGGAGCACTGTTACTGCGCCAGTGACAAGGCCCTGGCGGTGGGCGGCGGCGTGCTGGAGGCGCTATTGGACCTGACGGGGGTGCTGTATGGAAAATGAAGTGAAGCTGACAAAGCTGGCCAAATGTGCCGGCTGCGGCGCCAAGGTGGGCGCCGGCGTGCTGGCCCAGCTGCTGGAGGGCATTCGGGTCCGTGAGGACCCCAATCTCCTGGTGGGTTTTGACAAAAGTGACGACGCCTCGGTATACAAGGTCTCCGATGACCTGGCTCTGGTGCAGACGGTGGATTTCTTTCCCCCCATCGCCGACGATCCCTATTTGTTCGGTCAGATCGCGGCCACAAATGCCCTCAGCGATGTGTACGCCATGGGCGGAGAGCCGAAGCTGTGCCTGAACATCATGGCCATCCCGGAGTCTATGCCCAAGGAGGCGGTGCACCAGTTGCTGCGGGGCGGCTACGATAAGGTGTATGAAGCGGGGGCCCTCATTACCGGCGGACACAGCATTTTGGATGAGGAACCCAAATATGGCCTGGCGGTGACGGGCTTTGTCCGCCCGGACAGGGTGCTGACCAATTCCGGTGCCCGCCCGGGGGATGTGCTGCTGCTGACGAAGCCTCTGGGTATCGGTGTGCTGACCACTGCCGCCAAGGCGGACATGGCTTCTCCGGCGGCCATTGCCCTGGCCCAGCAGCTGATGACCACCCTTAACAAGTCCGCCCGGGACGCCTTGGTGCAGTACCGGGTCCACGCCTGCACGGATGTGACGGGGTTCGGCCTGCTGGGCCACGCCTGTGAGATGGCCCAGGGCAGCGGTGTGGAGCTGGAGCTCCGGGTGGAGGATATCGATCTCATTCCGGAGGCGGTGGAGCTGGCCCGCATGGGCATCCTGCCTGCCGGCATGTACCGCAACCGCGCCTTTGCGGAAGGAGAAGTAGACGCCGGGGACACGGAACTTTGCAAACAGGACCTGCTGTACGACCCCCAGACCGCCGGCGGCCTTTTGATGGCAGTGGACCCGGCGGACGCGGATGCGCTGTTTGCGGAGCTGGGTCAGTGTGTGCCCAGTGCCCAGCGCATCGGCGTGGTGAAAGAATACCAGGGCGGAAAGCGCATTTTCCTGAAATAACAACAGCCCTCACGGCAAAAGCCGTGAGGGCTGCTTTCTCAGTATTGGCGCTCCATTTCCTCCACCTTCCCGTACAGCCAGTCGTTCACCGGCGTGGGGATACCGTGTTTGCCGCCCAGGCGGCGGATGGTACCGGAGAACAGCTCCACCTCGCTTTTCCGGTGTGCCTTGCCGTCTTGGCGCATGGAAGGTTCTCCGCCATCGGGAAAACCGTCAATGATGTCCACCCAGCCCTGGATATCCGCCTCTGTCAGGCGGATACCCTCGGCGTTGGCCACGGCCATGACCTCTTTCATGGCACCCACCATGGTGTTGTGAGCGGGCTGGCCGGTCTTCAAGCCGCCGTAGCCGCACTGGAACACCATGGCCGCCTGGTTGCAGCCGGTGTTCACCAGCAACTTGCTCCACATGTGGCGGAGGATGTCCTCCGGCAGCGTATAGGGGAAATGGATGCTGTCCAGCAGGCGGAGAAGTGCCTCCAGACGGCTCCGGTCCATACCGGTGGGAACCCCGAGGGCCAGCTCACCGAAGGGAGAGATGGTGGCGTGATTGCCCTCCTTCACGGCGGACATCTTCTGAGCCACGCACCAGACGATCTTCTCCCGGCCATAAGCCTGGGCCAAGACCTCCTCACTGGTGATGCCGTTGAGAACGGAGACGATGGTGGTATCCGGCCCCACCAGATGGCGGCAGGTCTGAATGGCGTTCTCCAGGCCGCCGAATTTCACGGCGAACAGCAGCAGGTCCACCGGCTCCGCAACTTTGGCTACGTCCGCGTAGTTGAAATCACACAGCTGGCCGTTGAGGTACACGCCATCCTTTTTGTAGCGCTCCACCCGCGCCCGGTCAGCAAGGACCAGCACATGGTCCCTGCCAAGTCCCTGGGTGAACAGGTGGCTGTACAGCACGCCCAGAGCACCCAGGCCGATGATACCCACGGTTTTGATTTCTTTCATGCTCACACTTCCTTAAAAATACGGTAAGGCGGCGGAAGAGCTTCTTCCGCCGCCATTGGCTCCAATTACGCGATGCGGGCCAGCCACTTCAGGTCATAGGGCTCGAACACCACATGTTCATAGGCGTCCACATCCAGCATCACGCCGGTCCAGTCGGAGTGGATATCGCCATTTTGCTTGATGAGGATATCATAGAGAATGTCGTAGGTGACGCCGTCCTTGGGGTCGGTCTCCACGATGGTGGAATAGGGCAGGGTCTTGTGATAGGTCAGCTCCATGCCCTTATAGTCAAAGTGGAAGCCACAGCGCATCCGGCAGCCGTCCAGGCCGGTGTAGGTTGCCACCTGCTTGAGGTCGTGGAGGATCTTGTCACCATCCTCGTCGTACAGGTTCTCCGGCGTGGTGGCGGTATAGTCGAAACGGAACTGGATGGAGGCGCCGGGGATCTTCAAAAACCGCTCCATATAAGGCACCAGGCCCTCGGCGGGGTAGTTCTTGTACAGCACGCAGTTCACCCGGAAGGGCACCGGCAGGTGGGCCAGCAGGCCATCGTTGGACTCCACCACGTACTTTTGCATATGGCGGGAGACGTTGATGCAGGTGATTTTGTGCTTGTTGTGCTCAGCGAATGCCAGAATGTCATCCTCGGACTGGTGCTCAGACACCGGAAGGGTGGTGTTGATGTACACCTTATGAGTGGTGGGGATCTGGTCCAGCATGATCTGGAGCTGCTCGATATCCGCGAAAGGCTCGCCGCCGGTGAATACAAAGTCACAGTAGGGCGTGATCGCGTCCATGCGCCGGATGCTTTCGCAGATCTTTTCCAGAGAGAAACCCGTCAGGTCCGCGTATTCCCCTTTGTTGATGCAGAAAGGGCAGTGGTTTTTGCAGTCGTAGGGGACGAAGATCGTCACCGTTGCGCCGCCTTCCCGGGTCTTGTAGGGATGTTTCATGTTGATCGGCCTTTCAGAAAAAATAATAAAGAGCAAAACGGCAAAAACCGTTTTCAAAATCTCATGGTCGATTAATTATTGTAATGGATTTTTCCTGACAGGTCAAGAGCAAATCGGAAATTCCAGCCGCTACCTCCGGCAAAATTCGCCAGGACTGTACATCGGCGATGATTAATGATATAATGCACCCTGATTTAAAAACGAAAGGAGGCGGACAGGTTGGAGCGGATTTCCGCACTGCTGTCAGCGCCGCTGACGGCGTTGACGGCGTTTTTGGCAAAGTATCCCCTCGTCGGGGAGTGGTATATGGCCTTTGTCCGCTTTTTGCTTCCGGTGCTGGCGTTTTTCATTTTGTACCGTGCTATCCGGTCACTGATGAGAATCCCCCACACGCCGGAGACCTGGGGCCAGCTGAGCCTGCCCAACGGCGCGCCCATCATCCTGACCCACTGGGAGAATATCATCGGCCGCGGCGCCGCGGCGGATGTGCGGCTGAACTATCCCAGCATCTCCCGGCAGCACGCCGCATTGTGTCGGGGAGAGGACGAACAGTGGACCATTTACGACCTGGGTTCCAAGGGCGGCACCGCCGTGAACGGCACGGCGGTGGAGGAATCCGCTCCGGTGAAGCTGGGAGACACCATCACCCTTGGTGGCGTGCCGCTCATTTTCCTGCCCCAGACGGTGGCGGAGCGGGAGGAACTGGATGAAAAACGCCGGGCGGAGCGTCCGGCCACTATTTGGCCCTCCTTTTTGTGGCTGACGCTGTTTCAGGTGCTGACCTGTTTGCAGCTGATCGCTGCCGGGGGAGAGAGCGTCTCCATCCAGGTGCCGCTGTCCTTTTTGGGGCTGACGGTGGCCATGTGGCTGTATTTCGCGGTGCTGCGGTGCACCCGCTGCGTGGGCTTTGAGCTGGAGACCATCGCCTTTTTCCTTTCCACATTGTCCCTGGCGGTGACGGCCTCCAGCGCGTCGGGGAGCCTTCCCAAGCAGTTTTTGTCCATTTTACTGGGGCTGGGCCTTTTTCTGGTCCTGGGCCTGTTTCTGCGGGACCTGAACCGGGTGAAGAAGATCCGCTGGCTCATGGCGGCGGGGGCCATCGGCCTGCTGGGCATCACCCTGGTGCTGGGCCAGTCCAAATACGGCGCCGTCAACTGGATCAGCATCGGCGGCCTTTCCTTCCAGCCCTCGGAGATCGCCAAGATCTGCTATATTTTCGCCGGCTCCGCCACGCTGGAGCGGCTGTTCCGCAAGCGGAACCTGACGCTGTTCATTGTGCTCACCGGCGTGTGCATCGGCCTGCTGGGTCTCATGAGCGACTTCGGCACGGCGGCTATTTTCTTCATCACGTTCCTGGTCATCGCCTACCTCCGTTCCGGCGACTTCGCCACCCTGGGCCTCATCTGCGGCGGCGCGGTGTTCGGCGCCGGTATCATCATCAAATTCAAGCCCTATATTCTGAGCCGCTTTGCCTCCTGGGGCCACGCCTGGGAGGCCGCGTCCACCACCGGTTACCAGCAGACACGCACCATGTCCGCCGCCGCCTCCGGCGGCCTCATCGGCATGGGTGCCGGCAACGGCTGGCTCCACAGGATCCCCGCCGCGGACACAGACCTGGTGTTCGGCATGCTGTGTGAGGAGTGGGGACTGCTCATCGCGCTGCTGGCGGTGTGGTCCATTATTACCCTGGCGCTGTTCGCCGTCCGTGCGGCCCGGGCGGGACGCTCCAGCTTTTACACCATTGCCGCCTGCGCGGCGGGATCGCTGTTGGTGTTCCAGACATGCCTGAACGTATTTGGCTCTGTGGACCTGCTGCCCCTTACCGGCGTCACTTTCCCCTTTGTGTCCAACGGCGGCTCCGCCATGATGTCCGCCTGGGGCCTGTTGGCTTTTTTGAAGGCCACGGACACCCGGGAAAATGCAAGCTTCGCCATCCGGCGCAGCTCCCAGCGGCGGCTGACAGAGGAAGCCCGCCGCCGGACAGCCCCCGTGGAGCAGGGACTTTTTGACGGAGAGGAGGCGGACCATGAAGAAGATTGAACGGCGAATGCTCATCTGCCGGGTGCTGGCGCTGCTGCTGGCGGTGGGGATGGGGGTGTTTTTGGTGAAATACGCCCTCCACGGCGGCAGCTGGGCCTCCTCGACCTTCAACCGCCACCTTTATAATAGTGACGGTCAGCTGGCCAGTGGAACGGTCCTGGACCGGGACGGCGATGTGCTGTCCACGGTGGAGGACGGCAAGCGGGTCTACTACGGCAACGCCACCGTCCGCAAGGCCACCCTTCACGCGGTAGGGGATCTCCAAGGCAACATCGGCACCGGCGCTTTGAACGCCTTTGCCGATAAGCTGACGGGATACAGCCTTCTGAACGGCGCGTTCGGCGCCGAACGGGGCTCCGACCTGTATCTGACCATCGATGCCCGGTACAATTACGAGGCCTATGAGGCCCTGAACGGCCACGCCGGCACCGTGGCGGTCTATAATTACAAGACGGGTGAAATCCTGTGCATGGTCTCTGCCCCCAGCTATGACCCCCTGAACGTCCCTGGTGACATCGAGACCAGCGACCGCTGGGAGGGAGCGTACCTGAATCGCTTCCTGTCCTCCGCCTTTACGCCGGGGTCCGTGTTCAAAACCGTGACACTGGCGGCGGCCATTGAGAACATTCCGGACCTGGACGAGCGCACCTGGGATTGTCAGGGCTCCATCCAGATCGGAGATGATACCATCGTCTGCTCCGGCACCCACGGCCAGCAGCACATCGGAGACGCCTTCGCCAACAGCTGCAACGTGGCTTTTGCCCAGATGGCAGTGGAGTTGGGAGCGGATACCCTGGCAAAGTACGCGGAAAAGGCGGGGCTGACGGACAGTTATTCCGTCAGCGGCCTGCCCACAGCCAAGGGCAGCTTTACCTGGGAAAATATCACTGACAGCCAGCTGGGCTGGGCCGGTGTGGGCCAGTTCCACGACCAGGTGAACCCCTGCGCTCTCATGGTATACATGGGCACCATCGCCAACGGCGGCAGGGCGGCGGAGCCGTACCTCATCAAAAAGACTGTTTCTGCTCTGGGCATCCCATCCTTGCCCCACCTGACGAATAAGACGGGACAGCTGGTGTCCGCCTCCACGGCGTCGGCCCTGGCGGACATGATGGCGGACAACGTGGAAAAGACATACGGCACCAAACGCTTTCCCAATATGGACATCTGCGCCAAATCCGGCACCGCCGAGGTGGGGGAGGGCAAAACGCCCCATGCCTGGTTCGCCGGCTTCCTTCGGAATGAAGAAACGCCCTACGCCTTTGTGGTCCTGGTGGAAAACGGCGGCGGCGGCAGCTCCGTGGCCGGCACTGTGGCGGGCAAGGTGCTGGATATCATGGTGAACGGATATTAAAAAAACCGCTGTGTATGGAACGTACACAGCGGTTCTTTTAAGCATCCAGCGGCATCAAACGGCGTTTTAAATGCCGCATGGTGAAGAAAATGCACACAAAATGGGCGGCGGCCGTGATGCTCCAGGAAACGGGATAGGACCAGTAGACGGTTTCAATGGTGTGGAAGGCCGGAATTTGGAAAATGGTAGCGATCCACACCAGCCGCAGCCCGCAGGCGCCCACCAGCGTCACGACCATGGGCAGCACGGAATAGCCGATGCCCCGCAGAGTGCCCACGGCCACATCCATGATGCCGCAAAGGGCGTAGGGCAGACACACGATGTACAGCCGCTGCATGGCGCAGTCAATGACGGCGGGGGAGTGGGTGTACAACCGCAGCAGGTGGGGACCGAAATACACCACGCTGCCGCCCAGCAAAAGGCCCACCACAATGACGCAGCACTGGGCCAGTGCCAGCACCCGCCAGATGCGGCGGTAGTTGCCGGCGCCTAAGTTTTGGCTGGTGAAGGAGACATTGGCCTGGTGAAAGGCGTTCATGGCCACATACACAAAGTTTTCCACGCTGGAGGCGGCGGAGCCGCCGGCCACCACGATCTCACCGAAGGAGTTGACGGAGCTCTGTATGACCACGTTGGAAAGGGAGAACAAAATGCCCTGAAAGCCCGCGGGCAGGCCCACCCGCAGGATCTGCCGGAGCTTAGTGGGATGGAGCTTCAATTGGCGCGGGTCCAGATGGATGGCTCCACTTTCCTTCATGAGGCAGCGGATCACCAAAAACGCGGAGATGCACTGGGAAATGACGGTGGCCAGGGCCACGCCGGCCACATCCATCTTCAGCACGATGACGAACACCAGGTTCAGCACCACATTGATGACACCGGCGCCGGACAGGTAGTACAGGGGCCGCCGGGTATCACCCACCGCCCGCAGCAGCGCGGCGCCGAAGTTATAGAGCATGGTGGCGGTCATGCCCAGAAAATAGATGCGCAGATACAGGGCGGAGAGCTTCAAAACCTCCGGAGGAGACTGCATCCAGGTGAGGATCTGCCGGGCGCCCAGAACGCCTGCCACTGTCAGGAGTATGCCGCTGAGAATACTCAACAGTATGGCGGTGTGAACCGTCTTGCTGAGCTCCTCGTCCTCTCGGGCGCCGAAATGTCTGGCAGCCAGGATGTTGGCGCCGATGGACAAGCCCAGGAATAAATTGGTCAGCAGGTTGATAAGGGAGGTGGTGGAGCCCACGGCGGCCAGGGAATTGTCACCGGCGAAGCGGCCTACCACGATGACGTCCGCCGCGTTGAACAGCAGCTGCAACATACTGGAAAACATCAGCGGCACAGCAAAGCGCAGCATTTTCGGCAGGATCGGACCACTGCACATATCGATGGAATAGCTCTTTGCCTGGCGCAGCGCCATATAGCAAGCCCCCCATTGGACCTGGATTTGCCCGAAAGCCGGACAGCGGCTCCTATTCTAACACGGCTTTCCCGGAAATGCCACAGGAATTTACAAATTTTGCACTAAAAAAACAGACCGGCAGACAGAGACCAAAGCGGTTCTCCATCTGCCGGTTTCTTTTCAAGAGAGGATATGCCTTAGAAGGCGGGGACCACGGCACCGTCGTAAGTCTCGTTGATGAAATCGCGGACGGCGTCGGACTGCAAAGCCTTCACCAGAGCCAGAATGGCGGGGTTATTCTCATTGCCTTCCTTCACAGCCACGATATTCACATAGGGGGAGTCGGCGTCCTCAATGGCCAGAGCGTCCTCGGTGGGGTTGAAGCCGGCTTCCAGGGCATAGTTGACGTTGATGACGGACAGGTCCACTTCGTCCACGGCGTTGGGGATCATGGCGGCCTCCAGCTCCTTGAAGGTCAGGTTTTTGGGATTCTCCACGATGTCGTTGGGCGTGGCCTCCAGGTTGGAGCTGTCAGCCAGCTTGATAAGGCCCTGGGCCTCCAGCAGCAGCAGGGCACGGCCCTCGTTGGTGGGATCGTTGGGGATGGCGATTTCAGCGCCGTCGGGCAGCTCATCCAAAGAGGCGGTTTTGCCGGCGTAAATGCCCATGGGCTCGATGTGGATACCGCCCACGCTCACCAGGTGCGTGCCTTCCTTCTCGTTGAAGCTCTCCATATAGGGGATGTGCTGGAAGTAGTTGGCGTCTTCCTCGCCCTCTTCCACGGCGGTGTTGGGAACGACGTAGTCACCGTACTCATGGATCTGCAAATCGATACCCTGTTCGGCCAGAACATCCACCACCTGCTCCAGGATCTCGGCATGGGGGGTGGCAGAGGCTGCTACGTTCAGCACTACCGGCTCAGTGGTCTCAGCGGGCGTTTCAGCAGGGGCCTCAGCGGGGGCTTCTTCCTTTTTGGAGCCGCAGGCGGCCAGGGACAGGCTCAGCACCAGGGCCAGAGCCAGAGACAAAAACTTCTTGTTCATTGTTACGTTCCTCCAATTTCTTTGATAAAGAGTTTCATTTATTTCAAACGCTTGTCAATGCGGTTCGACACGCGGCTGAAAACGGTTTGTACGACTTGCACCAGAACGATCAGCAGTATCGTCGCCACCCACATTTTGGCAGGTTCCCGGCGCTGGTAGCCGTAGCGGATGGCCAGGTCGCCAAGGCCGCCGGCGCCGATGGCACCGGCAATGGCGGTGTAGGCCAGGATGGTGATGATGGAGATGGAGCCGCCCAGGATCAAAGAGGGCAGTGCCTCCGGCAGGTAGACCTTCCAGACCAGCTGGAACGTGGACGCGCCCATGGACTGAGCCGCTTCCACCACGCCGGCGTCCACCTCGCTGAGGGAAGTCTCCACCATGCGGGCGATGAAGGGGGCCGCGGAGATGACCAGGGGCGGAATGGCACCAAGAACGCCGATCTTCGTGCCTACCAGCAGCTTGGTGAAGGGCATGACGCACACCATCAAAATGATGAAGGGAAGGGACCGGCCCACATTGATGACCCAGCCCACGCAGCGGTTCAGGGTCCGGTGGGGACAGATGCCGTGCTCTCCGGTGAGGATCAGCAGCACGCCCAGGGGCAGTCCAAGCACATAGGCGAAGACGGTGGAGACCACGGTCATCACCAGGGTGTCCCGCGTGCCGGTCAGCAGCAGGGGACCGAAATAGTCCCAGAATTCAACGGTAAACAGTTCACCCATGATATTCCACCTCCTCTGCGGTGACATTGGGCTGTGCCCGGATGTAACTGAGGGCTTTCGCGGCGTCGTTGGGGTCCTCCGGAAGGCTCAGCAGCATGGTGCCGAAAGCGTGGCCGTTGATGTTGCGGGTGTCGGCGCCCAGAATGTTCACCTTCACGCCGCAGTCGATGGCCAGAGACGCGATGAGGGGTTGGTACACGGTGCCGCCGTTGAAGGAGATGCGCACAGCACGGCTGCTGGCGGGGACCTGTTCCACCCGGACACCGCCGGGATACACCAAGCGCCGGGCAGCGTCAGTGGAGGGATTGGAGAAGATGTCCTGCACATTGCCCTGCTCCGCCATCACACCGCCGTCCAGAATGGCTACACGGGAACAGATCTCCTCGATGACGCTCATCTGGTGGGTGATGACCACCACGGTGACCCCCAGCTTTTCATTCAGGTCCTTCAAAAGGGACAGGATGGAAGCGGTGGTGGTGGGGTCCAGGGCGGAGGTGGCTTCGTCACACAGCAGTACCTTGGGGTCTGTTGCCAAGGCCCGGGCAATGGCGACCCGTTGCTTCTGGCCGCCGGAGAGCTGGGAGGGATACGCGTTGGCTTTGTCCCCCAGGCCCACCAGTTCCAGAAGCTCTCCGGCCCGCTTACGGGCCTGGGCGCCGGAGATGCCGGCCAGCTCCATGGGGAAGCATACGTTTTTCAGGCATGTGCGCTGCATGAGCAGGTTGAAGCTCTGGAAGATCATGGTAATGTCCCGACGGGCCAGCCGCAGTTCCTTTTCGCTGACTGTGACCAACTTTTCCGAATCGCCGTCCGGCTCCATCCAGGCCAGCCGCTGGCCGCCTACGGTGATGCTGCCGGAGGTAGGCCGTTCCAGCAGGTTCATACACCGTACCAGCGTGGATTTGCCTGCACCGGACAGGCCGATGATGCCGAAGATCTCGCCCTGCCGGATATCCAGGCTGATGTCCTCCAGGGCATGGACGGCATTGGGACCGGTGCCGAAGGTCTTTGTCAGATGCTCAATTTGAATAATGGAGTCACTCACAGGCGGAAAGCTCCTTTTCTCGTGGATTTCAACAACAAAAAACGCCCCTGATGCATTGCATCAAGGACGCACGTAATACAATTACGCCGTGGTACCACCTTGCTTCGCGCACTTCCTCACGGAAGCGGCCTTATAGAGTGCCAACACACCCCTGCGCTGTGACGTGCGCTCACGTCGTGACCTATGCGTTTTCCGCGGTCGGCCACGCAACTCCGAGACCATGTTCGGCAAGCCCTTCCGTACCTCTTTCCACCATCCGAGGCTCTCTGTGACGTATCTTCCTGCGTACTCTTCTCTTCATCGTCTTTGCGGTATTCACTTTTGTTATCTGTTCTGTAGTTTACATGCTATCAGTTTTTTTGTCAACGGGAAAAATCGACTATGAAAAGTAAAAGAAAACGAAGAAAGTTGTTCACCGTATACAAACAAACATAGCGGAACACTGGGAATTGAAAAAATTCGACGTTTTCAGCGGTATTGGATTGAAAGTGGAGGGCAAAACTGCTACCATAAAGAAAATGTGTGGGGAGGGACCTTTCCTGAAGCGGCGCAAGGGCCAAAATGGAATCATGCATTGGCTGCGGAACCTATTGTGCGGTCTTCTCATTGGTGCCGGGGCCATTTTGCCCGGTGTTTCCGGCGGCGTACTGGCGGTGGTGTTCGACATTTACCGTCCCTTTATGGAGGTTTTGACCCATCCCCGGAGAGCAATTCCCCGGTACTGGCGGTGGTTCCTGCCCTTGGCCCTGGGATGGTGTGTGGGCTTTTTGGGGTTTGCCAAAGGCATTTCCGCTTGTCTTGCCTGGTCTGAAGCGGCTACCACATGGCTGTTTATCGGTCTCATCGTGGGCACGGTGCCTGCCTTATTCCGGGAGGCGGGAAAGGAAGGGCGGGGGGCTGCCGCCTGGGTGAGTTTGGCGGTATGCGCCGGCGGCGTGTTCACAAGCCTCTTTTACGTGGGCCGCATCGCGGAGGTATCCGTGACGCCCAATTTTTGGTGGTACAATTTTTGCGGTATTTTGTGGGGAATGGGCGTGGTCATTCCCGGGATGACCACTTCCTCGGTGATGATGGCCCTGGGGCTTTACCAGCCCATGCTGGAGGGGCTGGCCCACCTGGACCTGGTGGTCCTGTCCGCGTGCCTGCCGGGAATGGTGCTGTCCGTTGTCCTGCTGGCCCGGGCGGTCAGTTGGTTTTTTCGCCGCTGCTATGCTGTGGCTTTTCATGGGATTTTGGGCATGGTGCTGGCTTCCACGGCGGCTATCATTCCCTCGACCTACCAAAACGGGGGAGAAATTTTCTTGTCCGTGGTATGCTGTGCCGGAGGTTTCGGCCTGGCCTTCTTCCTGGAGCGACTGGACCGGCGGGACCAAAAGGTGTAAACAAACAAGCAAAAAGCAGGAGCCATACGGCTCCTGCTTTTTCACAGCTTGACGATGCCGGCCTCCACCAGCTTTTGTAGGCTCATGAGGATGCCCAGCTTGGCGTGGTACCAGGTGAGGCCGCCCTGGAAGTAGACGGCGTAAGGCTCCCGGATGGGGCCGTCGGCGGAAAGTTCGATAGAGCTGCCCTGGACGAAAGCACCGGCGGCCATGATGACGTCGGAATCGTAGCCGGGCATGGCCCAAGGCTCCGGGGTCACGTAGCTGTCCACCGGGGCGGCGGACTGGATGCCCTTGCAGAAGGCCACCATGGCCTCCCGGCTGCCCAGAGTCACCGCCTGGATGATGTCGTGGCGGCTCTCCGTGGCGTTGGGAACGCAGGCAAAGCCCAGCTTTTCATAGACATTGGCGGCGAAAATGGCGCCCTTCAGTGCGCCGGCCACCACCGTAGGAGACAGGAACAGGCCCTGGTAGAAGGCGGGCATCAGTCCCAGGTTGGCGCCCACCTCCTGGCCGAGACCGGGGGCGGACAGCCGGTAAGCGCACCGCTCCACGCACTCCTTGGTGCCGCAGATATAGCCGCCGATGGGAGCCAGGCCGCCGCCGGGGTTTTTGATGAGGCTGCCCACCACCATGTCGGCCCCCAGGTCAGAGGGCTCCAGCCGTTCCACGAATTCGCCGTAGCAGTTGTCCACCATCACCTTCACATCCGGCTTCACGGACTTGCAGAAGGCAATGAGCTCACCGATCTGGGCCACGGAGAAACTGGGGCGGGTGGCGTAGCCCTTGGAGCGCTGGATGGTGATGAGCTTGGTGCGGTCATTGATGGCAGCGCGGATGGCATCGTAGTCAAAGCTGCCGTCGGCCTTCAGGTCTGCTTGCTGGTAGGTGACGCCGTACTCCTTCAAAGAGCACTTGCTCTCCCGGATGCCGATGACCTCCTCCAGCGTGTCGTAAGGGGCACCCACGGGGGAGAGCAGCTCGTCGCCGGGCAGCAGGTTGGCGCTGAGGGCCACTGTCAATGCGTGGGTGCCGCAGGTGATCTGGGGACGCACCAGGGCGGCCTCTGTGTGGAACACATCGGCGTAGACACGCTCCAGGTTGTCCCGGCCCTCGTCATCGTAGCCGTAGCCGGTGGTGGCGGCGAAGTGGGTGGCGTTCACCCGGTTTTTTTGCATGGCGGAAAGGACCTTGCCCTGGTTGTACTCCGCTGTCTGGTCGATGGCCACAAACCGCTGCCGCAGGCCCTGCAAAACGGACTCGCCGTATTCATACACAGTCCGGCTGACGCCCAGTTGCTCATACATGCTTTCAATTTCCATGGATAAACCCTCTTTTTTGGTATTTTTCACACAAAGTGGAATTATAACAGGCCCGGCGGGAAATAGCAAGAGGCGGGCAAAAAAAGCGGCACGCTTACGCGTGCCGCTTTTGATATCCAAAGCTCAGACGTGGATGCCGCCCACGAAATATGTATTATAGTAGCCGCTGGTCAGGTCGCTGATGATGACACCATTGCTCTTGGAAGAGGAGGAATGGATGAACTGGCCGCCGCCGATGTAGATGCCGGCGTGGGAGCAGGCCTTACCGGCGTTGCGGCTGGGATCATTGAAGAACACCAGGTCACCGGGCTGCAGCTCACCGAGCGAATACACCCGGCTGCCGATGCCGCTCAGCCACTGGCTGGTGGCGGAATGCGGCAGAGAATAGCCGTGCTGGCTGTACACATACATGGTGAAGCCGGAGCAGTCAAAGCCGCTGGGGGAGGCACCGCCGTAGACGTAGCGGGTACCCAGATGCTGCATGGCGGTGTCCACAATGCAGATGTTGGAGGCGGAGGAAGAGGAGTCCTTTGTCAGGTCCAGGAAGTCGCTGCGGATATAGCCCTCGGTGCCGTACTGGCAGGTGACATCGTACCAGCCGTCCACCAAGCCGTTGACGGTGACGATCGTGCCGGCATTCACGCTGGCCAGGACCTCCGCCTCGGTGGAGACACCGGAACGAACGTTGACGCCGTCGCCGTTGACGCGGCCATAGGTTTCAAACACATTGTCCTGGTCCACCAGCAGATAGTCGGCAGAGACATAGCCGGTCTTGCCGTTGTAGGCGACCTGATACCAACCCTCAGTGGTGTCGTCCAGAATAGCGACAGCCACGCTCTTATCCAGGGTGGTGATGATCTCGGAGGAAGTGGAGGCCTCGGCGCGCATTCTCAGGGAGGAGCCGGTGGTACAGCCGGCTCCGATGGCGACGTCGGCGGCCATAGTGTGAGCGGTCAGCAGCAGGGTCATGGTACCGGTGAGAAACAGGACCTTTGCTGCCTTGCCTGCGAAGTGTGTCATGGTGTACGCTTCCTTTCATGATCTTTTGTTAAGGGGGGAAAGGCGGTGGGAGAATTATTTCTCCTTGCCGGCCAGGGCGCGGTCCAGCCAGATGGCGGCCACATCCATGGCTGCGTACAGACTGTCTTTTTCGCTCTTCTTGACCACGCGGTCACGGGATTTCAGGTTGGGGTCGGTCAGCTGCAGCTGGACGGAGACCTTGGTGGCCACGTTCAGGTCCTGCTCCTTCTTGCTCTCCAGCACCTGCATCATGATGATATATTTCTCAGCCATCGTACCGTAGTAGATCAGGTTATCGACACGGCGGAGAGGATGGCCCTTGTACATGAGACCTTCTGCCTTTGCAGACTTGGTTTCAGGCATGAAAACACTCCCTTGAAAAATTTTGTAACCAAATTGTAACAGATTTTATCCACTTTGTCAACGTTTGGTGACAGACAAATGGTGGAAATTCCAAAGAAGACAAAAAATCCCCCGCAGGGAATATCCCTGCGGGGGGGGGCCATCATAAAATCACTGTCCCAAGTACTTTCGGACCAATACTTGCAGCAGCTCATCCCGGTCAATCTTGCGGATGAGGGTGCGGGCATTGTTGTGGTTGGTGATATAGGTGGGGTCCTCGGAGAGGATATAGCCCACGATCTGATTGATGGGGTTATAGCCCTTTTCCTCCAATGCCTGATAGACAGTGGTCAGAATGTGGCGGATCTCCGCGTCCTTCTCCATTGCGATGCTGAATTTCCGGGTATAATCGTCCATGCAGACACCACCTTTCTTTTCTGTAGAAAAACCTGGAATACAGAACTAGTATACTCGTTTTTTTCCAAACTGTAAAGCATTTTCCCAAAAATCTTTTGCTCCCCGCTGCTTGGCGGAGAGCAAAAGATTCGGGTTCGTTACCGCAGGACGGCGCCCAACTGGGCCTTCAGCAGCTCCAGAATGTTCTTTACATCCGCGTCAGCCGCCCCCATTTGATGCGGGCATCAAATGGGACCCCCAGGGCATTGAATGCTCGGCGGGAATGAATCCCGCCTGCGCCAAGGTTTTGCTGCGCAAAACGCTTGCACGTGCTGCCGCACGCCCCGCTGTGCGGGGCCCCTGGCTTACCGCAGGACGGCACCCAATTCAGTCTTCAGCAGCTCCAGGATGTTCTTCACATCCGCGTCAGCTTCCTCGGCGGTGAGGTTGCGGTCATCGGCGCGGAGCGTCAGGTTGAAAGCCACGCTCTTTTTGCCCTCGGGGATGCCGGTGCCGGTGTAGATGTCAAACAGGGACACTTCCTTCAAAAGGCCCTTGGCGCCCCGGCGGATGCAGTCCTCCAGCACGCCCACGGTGACGGCCTGGTCGCAGACCACGGCGATGTCCCGGGTGACGGCGGGGAACTTGGGCAGGGGCTGGTAGATGGGCTCGGGGCCGATGCTCTCGTACAGGGCGTCAAAGCGCAGCTCGGCGGCGTACAGCTCGCAGTCCACGCCGTAGTTGGCGGCCACGTGGGGATGGACCTGGCCCAGCAC
>Ga0129311_1000723_pt1 | contig 26813 bp, 24 predicted proteins | sample Go1ome_FD_94435 | JGI IMG/M metagenome (GOLD analysis project Ga0129311, IMG submission 94435) | Western lowland gorrila individual fecal microbial communities from Wisconsin, USA - Go1022B metagenome | ecosystem: Host-associated > Mammals > Digestive system > Large intestine > Fecal | place... | reverse complement strand
GTTTCCCAGCTTCGTTCGTCTGAACAGTATAGTTTTTTTTAAGACGCTCATTTTCAATACGAAGCTTAAGTATCTCTCGCTTGTACGCCTCTTCTGTGCGATCAATGCCTTCCGGAAGAACATCAGGCATTTTAGCATCTGCACGTGCCAGACCCTCGATTCCCCCTTCTTCATATTGTTTCATCCATTTTTGAAAAGCTCCGATAGAGATTCCGTTTTTCTCACAGAAATCGGATAATTTCTGTCGCCCGCCTTTGTACTGCCTAATCAAAAATTCCTTTTCCAGTGTGTTCAAATGTTTCGCCATAGTAAAAGTAGACTCCTTTCTGGTAGTCACACCACTCTTATTTTAACAGTTGGAGTGATAGTTTTCTACCTTTCCGTGTCTACTTTTATGATAGCATCATTTTGCAGTAGTCAAGAAAAGCAGGCAGCAAAAGCAGCAGACAGCAGGGCTTTTCGCCCTGCTGTCTGCTGCTTTTATCCAATTTCACGAATTTGCCGACGGCTCCTGCGGCACCGGGAGATTTGGATATTGCTTCCACCCTGCGACATGACGCTCTAATATCATCACATCCGCCGGGCTTGTTGTGGAAACGGTTCCGTCGAATTTGCAAAAAAATTTTTTCTAGAACTTACACACTTTACTTGACAAACCCGAAAATCGATCCTGCCCATTCACAACTATTTACTGATCTTATATCAGTTTTTAACGTTTACGCAAAACTCGAAACGATTTCACACTTTATTTTACACTCTCTTTATTATTACAATTTGCGTTCTATTTTACTTTGACTTTTATCTGTCTCCATTTTCCGTAGACTCTGGCTCCATCTTCTATATCTTTGTAGCATCTGACTTTGTACCAATAAGTTTTTCCGAATTTCACTTTCGTATCTGTATATTTTCTCTGAATGGTTGTGGCTATTTTTTTAAAACCGCCCGTTTTCTTCATAGAACGCCGTATCTCATAGCCGCTTACAGCATATGTACTTTGACTCTTACTCCATGTCAATGTTACTTTTCTTTTTGCGCTTGTTTTTACTTTCAATGAAGTAATCTGGGTGTTGGTAATTGCTTCTTTAATCAGTTTGTCCTGCCCTTTTACTTTCTTATAGGAAATTTCATAGTATCCCCACTGCCCCAACGTGCCGACTTTAATATAAGTATCGCCTTTCAGCAAGTGGACACGTTGTGACTCCTGCGTATGAGGTGTTTCAACATAGCACCAGGATCGATTCCCTCTGTTTTCTTTATAGAAAAGATCTATCGAATTTCCTGACGCATCATAAGCAAACATTCCCAAGCAGTTTCCTCGGTCGCTGTCCCCGCCAATACCGTTATTTCTTAATGTAATCTCATAGATTCCTTCTTCATCCGCCGAAATTTTGAAAAAGTCAGGGTCCTCGCCTTCTCTTTTATTTTCAGCCATTACACCATGAAAAGTTTTGCTTTCCTGCAATTCCGTTGCTTGTCCGATATAATTGTTTGGCTCTGCAAAGTCTTCATACAAATCCATTGATTCAACCGAAATCTCATAGTCATTGGTTCCGATTCCCTCCACTTTCAGGTAATACGTTCCTGCCGAAATATAATATTTTTCTTCATCACTTGCATATCCCAAGTTACTGTTATAGTTTGCCACTCGATAAGATAAATACTGTTCCGCATCTTCGGCAGAATACAAATAATATCTCAGCAGTTCGTAATTTCCATAATATTTCGCAGGTTCTTCGCCGTAATATTTAAACTTCATGGTCAATAAGCCGCCCTGCTCTACAGTGAAGGTATAAAAGTCAACATCTTCATCGCTATTGAAATTGCCTTTTATGGTCGGCTTCTCATAAACATTTATATAATTTGCTGCTCCCATCGTGTCATTATTCTCCGATTCAGAAATTATACTTGCGGCATCGACCGTACCACTTGTCAGAAAAACAACTACGATGGCACACAGTATAATGCCTATAAACCTAAAACTAATTCTATATTCTCGATTAATCATTTCTTCTCTCTCCTTTCTTGTCTCAATGTGCTAAACGGATTCAAAAAAATCACTGTCGAATACCTTTTCAGTTCCCTTGAAAACGATCTCTCTGTCTACCTTTGTTTCTGCCCTTATATCGCCTGATTCGTCTGTCACATAATTGCCCGTCTTTCTGACAATTTGAATAACGACATATCCGTCCTTATATGCAGAAACAACATTACAATATGTTCTGAGCTTTTCTTTTGTTTCATCCATAAACTCTAGCACAACGCATTCTAATACGTTTCCATCTTTATCAATAACTTCTACAACGCCCTCGTTATCCTTTGATATAACTGCAACACTTGAATCCACAAAGTCTTGATCAATGAAGAACCCCTGGCCCATTAATAGCGTCTCACCTTCGGTATCAATAAACCCGCTTGCGTTTTCCGTCTCAACAGTAGCCAAGCCGTTCTCCGCAAATGGATTTGCCATTTCATAGATAGGCTCTACCACGATTTTGCCTTTAGAATCTATGTAACCGTACGAGAAGTTGTATCCATATTTCCACTCCCCGTCGTTGACTCCTGCAATTCCGATTGGTGCAGGCATACCTCCGGGAAACAACTCATAATTTTCCATAAAATCTTTACTATTATAGTACCATTCATGTAGCATTAATGTACAAAAAGCATCTCTGCGACCATCCACATCATTTGCGTGCCCTAATCTGCATAATTCATCGCCTTTAGCATTAATTAAATACGCCATATCATTTTTGTTCGCCACTGCATAGTGATCAGCTGAGAATCGGAAAGATTCATCAAATTGCGGAGACACCACTAGCTCACCTTTTAAATTGATTGCGCCCCATTTTTTATTATCACACTTTACCGCTGCATAGCCCGCTATAAAATCTAACGCATCTTCAAATTTTGCCTCAATAACTTCCTCTCCGGAAGCATTGATATAGCCATATTTTCCGTCCCTGCAAACGATAGTTGGGTAATCTTTAAAGAAACTATCAGCGTACTCATAATTGCAAGGAATGATTTCTTTACCTTCTTTATCAATAAAGCCATATTTTTTATTTTTTTGCACACAGGCCAGCCCATTTTCAGCAAATTCTTCAGCATAGTCATACTGTGCAGGAATAATAGTTTGCCCCTTTGTATTTAAATATCCATATTTTTCATCTATATTTCTAAACCTTGCAAGTCCACACTCCGAAAAATTTCCTATCAAAAGGTATTGTTCTATTGGGATTTCCCCGTCTTTATCAAAAAGTGCAGAACCATCATCTGTAAAAATTTCAGCGATTCCATTTGTATCGAACTCGGATGAGCAGTCAAACTGTGGCTTGACTACGAATTCCCCTTTCTTGTTGATATATCCCCATTTACCGTTCATTTGAACCCATGCGACACCATTCGCATTGAATGGTTCAGCATTCTCATAAATCGGTTCAATTTCAAAATCACCGGTTTCATTAACATATCCATATAAATTTCCATCGAAGGCCGGCGCTAAGCCGCATACATAATAATTGCCGTCGCTTTCCTCTGGAGTGCTTATTAACTTACTGGCAGAAAACCATATACCACTGGCAAGAAGCAGGATCACCAAGCTGGTCAGTATAATGATTTTTACTTTTTTCTTATTATTTTTTTCGGGAGCAGTACACGCTGTCCCGCTTTTATCTTCATCTACAATAGAGCCATTTGTTACCGTTTTAACTCCTGTTTCCTTTATTTGGTCAATGTTTACCGATCTTGCTGCGAGTTCTTCTTTTCTTTCATCACTTCGAAAAAAATGTTGTCCGGGATTTTGTAGTTCTTCCGAAATACGCGTTTCCGGTTCCGCGGTTTTCTGCATTTCAAAAGAGTCATCTCCCTGCGCGATATCCTGATGTTCCGCATATTCGATCGCTTCAGGTGCGATAAGAGAAATGCCTTTTATAAGCAGGAATAGCGCCGCGATCGCCGAAAGATACAGCCAACCCGTACACTCAATTGCTCTGCCTGAATAATATAATTCTCTGCTGAGTTGATTACTTACATATATCGCTCCTATCCAGAGCACAGCGGCAAGAAGAAAGACTAGCAAGGCAAGACCTTTCAATGCATCGTGTACACCAGGCTTCTGTTTAAAAGTATAAGCAATTGCTGTAAATGCACATAGAACTGACGCTCCAACCGCAATCATAAGCGCTGCTGCGTAGACTTTGATTTTTGTTGATTCGTCTCCGAATTCCCCGCCATATTTCCATAAAACTTGAGCTACTCCGAATACGGAATAATCCGTTTTAAGTCCTGCATTGTAGCCAAAATAACTTCCAAACGAATTCAAAGCAGACATAGCGCCCACGTGCAGCCAATTTGTAAAAAGCAGGATCAGCAGTCCAACACTTGCACCTCCGACTGTTATCAGCCTTGAATTTCCTTCCGTTTTTACTTGCTCAGAGTTGACCTTGATATCCGGAATCTTTTCGGCAAATTCTTGAACATTTGCAAACTTTGGTTTTAATTTTCCTTCCTTATCACGTCCGCAATTTGAGCAGTACTGACTGATTCCATCTTGTTGTGTCCCACAATATTTGCAATAGGAATGTTCTTTTATTCTTGTACCGCACTTTGGACAGAACACCGTGTCTGCCGTGTCAATGTGTCCGCAGTTTGGGCACACGCTTTTCTCCTCCCCTGCCTCTTTATCCTTCGCTTCCCGGCTTTCCTTTATCTCCGTTGTCTCTCGGCTCAGATGTGGCGGCTCCGCAGCTTCCGTGCCGACAGTTTTCGTATCAGCAGTTTTTATCCCGGCATTTCTAACTCCGACCGTTTGTTCCTCCACCGCTTCGCCGCATATCGGGCAGACCTTGGCAAAGGAATGGTCTTCATATCCGCAGTATTTACACTTCATCTTCGTCTCCTTGTTTTATTCACCGTTGTCAACATAAATCGTAACTGTAGTCCCCCTTTGGACACTGCGGCCCGAGCCGATGCTCTGTCCTGTAACAATATCCTCCGGATAGCCGTCACTGACATAAGAAACGCTGTAGTTCAGCCCTTGATTTCGCAGTTTCGCGATTGCCTCAGATTTTGTATACATCGTAAGGGAAGGTACGCTGACATAACTTGACTGCGTGCTTCCGCCTCCGACGGATGACGATGAGTTGTTTGTCGTCTGTTTTTTCGGCTTCGCGCCTTTGCTTATCCAAACGGTTACCGTCGTACCTGCTTTGACTTTCGCTCCTGTTTTCTTGCTTTGCTTACAGACACGCCCTTTTTTATACTTCGTGCTGTATTTTTTCTTGATTGTATATTTCAAATTGAGCTTGTCCAAACTTTCGGTCGCCTCGCTTTTTTTCAGATTAAGAAGCGACGGCATCTCAACTCTCGTATCTTTCCCTTTGCTCACATAGAGAACGACTTTGGTATCTTCATTCACTTCTGTCCTGCTCTTCGGTGATTGTTTGTAAATCTTCCCCTTATCAAAGTCATCATTGTAATAACGATGAATCTTATATTGAATCTCCTTTTCTTTTAGGATTCCAATTGCTTTCTCATCCTTCATCCCGACAAAATCAGGCACCCCATTGTTCGGGCTCATAAAGTAGCCATAAACGATTCCTGCTCCTGCCAGCAAAACCAAGAGTAGAAGTATCCAAAGCTTTCCGCCTTTGCCTTTGCCTTTGCTTTCATCTCTCTCTTCAGATGCTGCAGGCTCTTCAGGCATCGTTTTCGTTTGCGGTTCACACGCGCCGGATGTTTCTTCTTCGCGCTTCGCTTCGTTTTCCCGGACATCTTCTATGTCCACTATATTTCCCTGTATTTCCGCAATAACCTCTTGTATAGGAGAAATTTCTTCAGGCTGCTCTACAAAACTTTTTTCAGCGCAGCTTTTCATACTTGGAACCGCTGTTCTGAAAATATTAATCGTTCGTTCTTCCTCTCCTGTCGCTATATAATGTCCGCTCAATGACGGTATATTTTCAACTTTACATTCAATGCTTTCTTCGGGTATATGCTTATATATTTCTTCAAGATCCGCCCTCAGCTCGTGCGGCTTCTGATACCTCTTTTCCGGGGAATAGGCACACGCCTTGACAACGATATTCCCAAGTTCTGATCCTCCTTTTTGCGGCAGAGGAACATCGGCTCCCGAAAAACGTAAGAATTCTGCCTTTTCCCTGTCCGAGAACTTGATTTTTTCCGGATACTTAGGAAGAAATGGAAGCCGATTATGATTAAGAAAACGATACATAACCAGCCCCAGTGAATAAATATCTACATTTCCGGTACAAAGCTCCTGTCTTGCAAGCTCCGGCGCCATATACGCGCGCGTGCCTTTTTTCGACAGATTTGACATTGTTTTTTCCATCGTTTTCGCAACGCCAAAATCTCCGAGCTTGAAATCCCCGTTCTCTGACAGGAAAATATTCTCGGGCTTCACATCTCTATGTATGATATGATGTTTTTCGCACAGTTCCAATGCTTTGCAAATATCAATTCCCAGCATGACGACATCTCGCAGGCTCATATCCTGCTTCTGCACATACTCCGGCAGTGGGGTGAGCAATTCCATTCGAATCTGAATGGTCCACCCGATTCCGTTTTCTTTCGGCAAGACCATGTGGTCTTCGTAGCTTACGATATTGCTATGGCCTTTCAGCTTAGACATCAGCTTGAATTCTTCTACAATTTCCTGAGCCATACCTGTATAGTAGTCACTGATATCTGCCTGTGACATGCCTTCCGCAGAAAGCGCGCGGATTTCATCCTCCGACTGCGGAATATCTATAAGCTTCATTGCCGCATAGTACTTCTCGCCAAAGTCTTCACGCACAATTTTATATACAGAGCCGAAGGCTCCGCTGCCTATCAGTTCTGCAATATGCCAGTTGTTGAAATATAGTGTTTCCAAGCGTCTAACTCCTTCTCCTTAGCTTTACAATCTCGCAGCTCTTGAACATGCATCCTTCTGTTCTTCTGAATAAGACTTGTATACAAAATCTAAATACTCGGAAAGGGAGACCATTTTTTTAAGAAGCACTTCACTTTCGGAACCATTCCCGATTAGCCGTTCAAATTGGGTTTGAAACGCCAGAGCATCGCTTCCCTCCCAAAATGCCGCTAATTGACTTGCATTGTTCGAAATTTTGCCTATGCATTGTTTATGGACTTGAATATACGCATCGATTTGTTTTTTTGCCCTTTTTATACGCTCCAAATCTGCTTTCAGTTTTCCCATTAAGCTTTCCCTCTCATTACTTAAAAAGATTTTCATAGCTCCCTAACTGTTTATTAATATCCTCTGTTGACACATATCCCGGAGCCACAGTTCTCATTATAAAATTGGAATAATTGTCTAAATGATTGTAAAGTGCTTCTGCATTTTTATTGGCTACCTCGTTAAAGGCGGCCTGCGTTTTCACTGAAACTCTGCTTTCCCAAAAATCACAGAGTTCTGTTATCGCTACTTTCGCTTCATCGAAAGCCTCTGCCATTTTTCTTTTTTCAATTGAAATTTCCTTCGCAAGCTCTACTGCTTTTGCTGTATCAATTTTAATAGTCCCGGCCATTCTTAACCCCTATTTTCTTCTCTTTCAAGTATTTCACGGTTCATAAGTTCCATATATGCTTGTACCTCGGCATTAATAAATCCAAGGTATTCCACCTTAACAATGTCTTCGTGATTAAACAAAAAGAACGTGTCACTGTCAACATATCCTTCAGGGAAAGGACAACCTACATAATCATATTCTTTGTTTTCATCTTTATCAACTGTATAAATACCTATGATCATCAATGATTTCGTGCCGCCTTCCAAGGTCACAATAGAGCCAATCGGTAATACTTTTTTCATACTCTTCTTCCTCCTGATTATGCTAACCACAATTTTGAAACTTTTCCTGCAGTTCCAATTGGTTTACTGATTTTCCCCCATGCTTCAATTGCCGGGTTTTCAAAACCTACCATTTTACCCGCCGCTTTAAATACGCCTAATCCTTTATCCAATACTTTATACGAATATCCTGTCACTTTAATTGCATTTTTCGCATTCACATGTGTGTTTCCGATAGCTTTCGCCATATCTCCCAAATCGCCTACTTTTGCCTGCAAAAATGGTTTTGCATCATAGTTTCCAATTTCTTTTAACTCTTCAATGGCCTTACGTGGATTAAAGCCGCTTTTTTTCGGAACTTTTTCCAACACAGTATTCATTGATTCTATCGATGTCACAAGGTCAATCCCATAGTACATCACCTCTCCGACCTTTTCGCCTGCTTCTCTGTACCCTAATGATTCTCCTATAATGCCGAATCCGTCAGACATCTTTTCTTTTAAGAAATTATGCCCTATATTATCATAGTCCTGCACATAAGCAGCAGCACCATCCATAGCTGCGTTATAAACGTCATTGCAGCCGCTTATAATGGATAGAAGTGCTACCGGCGTTGACATTCCGCCTGTGCCAATCATTGAACCTACTCCGGCGGCAATTTTGCCTATCCCTTTTGCGGCTTTCAGTACAGCTTTTCCATACTGCACATACTGATAAACTTTTCCTTTCGAATAATAGCTCTCCGCAAGAGGCGTGACGATTTCGCCTACGGCTTTGTCAAGTTTCGCTGAAAAAACAAGCACACGTCGCTCTATCTCTTCGATTCTTTTTCGTTTGGCCACGCCATATTCATGTGCACCGGCTACAATCTTTTCGCCGAGTGATTCTGCAGGCTTTTTAAAAGCGATTGGATCCTGTTTCAGTAATTTTTGCTCGCATCTGCTAATTGAAATAGCTGTTTTCTCCAAATAATACGCATCCGCTTTTAATGAGTATTTATACCCAATAAGACGGTCACTTTTTCTCAACCAATATAAATCATTCATACTTGCATAAAAATATAAACCATTGATATCCCAATCAAGGCTTGACAAGCGCGAATTTATTTTTTTCAATCGCTCTGCATAATTCTGCAATGCCTCTGTATCCACAAGTATTACATTATTCATCTTTATCCTTCCTATTATCTGCCCCCGCTGCTTCCGCCTGAGCTAAAAGCTCCATTTCCACCTCCCGGTGAAACATTTTCTTGTTCAAGTACAACATTGCTGAGATACAATTTCGCTCTCTCCAAATCTTCCTTTACATCATTGATTGCAAAAGAACATTTATAATTGTCAATGCCTAAAAAATCTTTTTGCACCCACGCTGCAATGTCTTCCAACTCATTGATAATATTCGCAAGTTCCGCTTTTATGCTTTCCAGCTCGCTTCTCGCACTCATACACTGCACCTCCTAAAAGCAGTCTTCTGCTTTTACTTAAATGAATCCGCCAGCTGTGTGTTTGCTGTTTCTGTTTCGAAATATCCGCTTTCAACATTTACTCTCAGGAACTGCACATATTGCTGAATAATATCAAAATATTCATCAAAATATTTGCTTGCAAACGTGTCAAACGCTGCAATCGTTTCCTGTGATGCTTCGCCGTCCCATGTTCCGGATAACTCTCTTACAGTCTGCTGACTTTCTCTCAATATTTCATCCAGCTGATTGTTTAAATCTTCGATTGTGCTCGCGATCTGTGCCACTTGATCTGTATTTACTCTGATTTCTCCTGCCATTTTTATCTTCCTTTCTTTTTATCAGCCCATTTAAGCTGAAATCTCAAAGTTTTATTTTTCGTCTTCGCACCTTATCAATCTTAGTTCGTGAGCTTCTTTACCTGTGCGATATTATCTTCCTGTCTGTTTACATAGTTCGTTTTCTGCTGCAGTAAAATGTCTCCTGCTTCCTGAAGTTTTTCCGACATGCCGCGCAGATTATCGCAAAAACCGTTAATTTGTTCCACATATGCCAGATTATCTGCACCCTGCCATGCTTCGCCCATCGTTTCTGCCTGCTGCATCAGACGTGAATAAATTTCCGTGTAGCTAATCGCATATTCATGCAGCTTTTTCGATGCTGCTTCCAATTGTTCCGGTGTTACTCTTATAATTTTTCCCATTGTGATTCCTCCATCTTTCATCACTATAATCAGTTATAATTTTGTTTTATATGATAAACAGCTTACTGCCGTTTTTCAAAACAGAATCCCGAATACGCTTGTTCACATCAAGACACATTCCGCTTTCCATATCGCATAATATTTCATTGCCGTTTGTGCAATACGCTCCGGAAGATAGTTCCTGTGCCGCTACTGCAAGCAGTGGAAGGATTTCTCCGATATACATATGTACAGGAAGGTACACGTCAAACGCAAGCCCCGCAGCCGGTATGTGAAATTCAACCAATATCTTATTCATCGTTTTCCTCCGTCTGCCAAAGAAGTTTTGCCTTCGTCAGCTTACCCTCTTTTAAAACATAGCCATATCCGTCTTTTAACTCTTCAAAATACCTGCTTCCTGACGAGCCTTTCAAACAGTACTGGTCAGCAAATCCATTTCCAATCCAAATGCCGCAGTTGTCTCGAACATGCGCTTTATACCATTTTTCATAGGTGAAGCTTCCCAGTTTCTTTCCTGTTTCGCCTATGATGAAGAACAGATTATATTCCCGTCTGCCCTTTTCTAAAATAAGCTGAAGTTTCTCATTTTCTTCTTCGGAAAGATTCTGTTTTATTTCTGAAAGCCCTTCTATCAGGAATACCTTCCGCGCAAAGCTTGGTCGCTCTTCTCCGAGACTGACAGCGTCCTTATACGTATTGTTTCTGTATAATACTTCATCGAATACCTGCGCGATATCTGATTCTTTCAGAACACTGACATGCGTATTTTCTACTTCCCGCAACTCCTTTTGAAGCTCCTTTAAGAACGTTGTGTAGGCGTCACCTTGTGACAATACGCAGTTTACGTAATGCTTTTCGAAATCGTATTTCACAACCGCAAGGCTGTTCGTGTCGATTCCTACAGGAAGATTCAAATCCTGCCCACCGGCAGTCTCTGTTTCCTTAAAGAATTCCGCTGTAACATTTTCCGGCATCGTTGCAATCTTCGCCGCTTTTCTGCCCGTCCAGTTTGCTGCCAGATTCATGCAGTAATTGCTTACGTATTGCTTCGGATTTCCCTGCTTTACCAGTTTCGCAGTCTGGAATTCATACACGCGTTCCATTCTCACCAAACCTCTTCCTTCAAAGTTTGACGGAAGAACGCCGTCTGTCTTTCCTACAATGCTCGAATATTCGCTTTCATCCGACATCTGTAAAGTAATCTGCTGCGCGAAATTCTGCAAAACCCTAAAGCGCACATTGTTTGGCAAAACAGCGGTTATCACGAAGTAAAGTCCATATTTCGTTCCTTCACGGCTGAGAAAGATAATGTCGTCTTCCCTCTCTCCATAGAGTTCAATAAATGCCGCATAATTATTGACTGCAATTACAATTCGTGGCACTTTTTCTCCGCTGTCTTTTACATACTCGTCGATATTTCCTCCGTATGCCGCGAATTTTTTCTTCCTGCCTGCAATTTCCTTGTAAAGCATTTTAAACAGGTTGCTGATTTTTTCGCTGTCATGTGAGAACATGACTTCTCCAACCTGTGGAGCCTTCGCAAACATCCACATCGTTTCAGCCGCAAAGTCCAGAATATATAAATTCACTTCATCCGGCGTATTTTCTTTTAGCAGGGAATAAATCATCGCATTCAAGAAATCCGTCTTTCCGCTTCCTGCCGCCCCGAAAATTGCCGCGTTTCCCGTGTCGGAAATCGGCAGACAGAAAATATCCTGCTTTTGGTTATAGGGGTTGTCATATTCTCCAATTGTTGGGTTAAGTCCCCGACCCTTGGATTTATAATATTTTGCGTCTACTTCATCCAGTAAAATCGTCTGCGGAATCGGCTCCAGCCAAAGCGGTCGAACTTTAATGTTTTCTTCATCAGCGATCTCACTGAGATACCTCGTAACCGCATCGACTTGTTTTGATTTTTTTCCTGTTCTCACATCCCGATACGGTCGATAGCTTTTTATAACCAATCCATTATTGTTGATTATGCTTATGCTATCATCAAGCTGTTTCGTAAGCCTGTCTGACGGCTGATATTCCGCTCCGGACCAGGCTGACTGTCCGAGCTCGAACAGTTCGTTATAACCGACTTGCAGATAAAACCGCCCGGTACGCGTCAGCTCCGCGGCATCCGGTCTTTTCAGCATATCCATGCTGTCTGCCCTGTCCTGAACTTTCAAACACACCTTAAACTTACTGTTGCTCCAGATCTGGTCATCCACGACACCTGCAGGCTTCTGCGTTGCCAAGATCAAATGTACTCCAAGGCTTCTGCCGATTCGTGCAGTACTGATAAGCTGTGCCATGAACTCCGGCTGCTGCGCTTTCAGTTCTGCGAACTCATCCGAAATGATAAATAAGTGCTGGAGCGGCTCGTTTGCGATACCTTCGCGGTACAATTTCTGATACTCATAGATATCAATATTGCTTGTCCCTATTTCTTTGCTGATATCCGAAAATATCTTCTGTCGCCGTTTCAATTCACTTTCAATCGAAATTAAGGAACGTTTAATCGCAGCACCGTCAAGGTTGGTGATAATTCCTGCGGTATGAGGCAGTTGCTCGAAGGTCTTAGCCATTCCACCGCCCTTGTAGTCAATTAAAATAAATGCAACTTCGTATGGATGGTAGTTCACAGCCAAAGACAAAATATAGGTCATGATAAATTCACTTTTTCCTGAACCGGTCATTCCTGCGACCAAGCCGTGCGGTCCATGATATTTTTCGTGCAGATCCAGCATGAATTTATCACCTAAAGTATTCACGCCAACCTCAGTCTGCAGTGACTTCGTCGGATTGTTCTCTTTCCAGCGCTGCAGCGCATTTAAATGCTCGATTCTTCCTACCCCGAAAAGCTGTAGGAATGGAATGAGGTTTGGCAGGTTAAATCCTGCGCCCTGTACGTCGAGATAAATATTCGCAAGCTGCGTGCTGTATTTATCTGCGTTTTCGCGAATATAAATATCCGGTTTGAATAGCAGCTTCTTGCCGCTGATATCTTTTTTATTATAGATAAGTCCTGTTTCCTCGTGTAATTCGATTACCGCACTGCACTCTTTCGGCAGATCCTTGAATTCATCAAAAAGAGATACCACGCTTATATTTATATTCTTTTTGAGTGAATAAATTTTTCTTATAACTTCCGTTCGGTCTGCCAGTTCTTTGTCAAAGCAAAAGATTATGTAATATGGCTGCGCCTCACCGATTTCATTATCGTTCAGTTCTTCTCTCGCCTCTGCGACTTTAGATAAGAATGCAGATAATTCCTTAGCCTCGGATGTATTCGCCGCAACAAAACGATTATTTTTTTCGTCATCCCAAACATGCGGAAGCCATTTTACAAAGGACATCTCCTGCGTGTCGCTTCCGAGCAGGAAGCACATTTTCACTTCATCATACCCGTAAAGAGCCGCAATCTGCATAATAAGACCCTTTCCGAAATCCCGAAGCTCTCTCCGGCTGCCGACGACGCCTGCCACGAAATCTTCAAACAAAGATATCCTTATCGGCACATCTTGAATCAATTTTTCCTTTTCTCCGAGCGCAAGCATTTCTTCCTGCAGGTTATCATCGTCTAATGTAAATCTGCGTTCCGGATAAACAATTTCCGCATCAAGCGGAAGCTTGCCCGTTCCGATTCGAAATTCCAAAAAGTCCTTCTGTCCGAAGCCCCTTTCCCAAAGAGAAATTGCTTTCTTTTCTATCTTTTCAACACACTTTTCAACAGATATATGGTTTTCATTTAAAATTTCCGCCTGTTTTTGAACTTCTGTTTCAATCTCTTCTTCGATTGTTTCTAAATAACGAGAGTACTTTTCCTGCCTTTTCGCTTCTTTGGCTCTTTTTCGCTTCTTTTCAAAACGCTTCGAGAGAATCGGCCACATCACAGTTCCAAGCAGCATACTGAAGGACATTGCCACCGAAGGAATCGCCGAAGCGATATTACCTGTCTGCATCGCATTGTTGATTGCGAAAATTCCTGTTGTCATAGAGGCCAGCCCCATCGTAAGCGAGGGACCTATGACAAGCGCAAGCGGCAGTTCCTCGCCAATCTGGTCATTTGGCGGAGGATCGATTTTAATCCTCGCTGTTTCAACATCCCGCCGAAACCTCGGCGTGCGGTAAAAAAACTTTTCCTCAAACGCGTCCTCGTCTTCTTCGACCCCGCTCTTTTCCGAATAAAACTCAAGGACAGGAAATTCCTTTAAGAATCGGCTGCTGCAAAAGACACATTTATCCGGATTATTGACGGCGATAAACCCTCTTCCCAGGATAATCTTCATTCCCATAACGAAAAGGACATCGCCGAAGTCTGCCTTTTCCTCAAAAACACGTTTTTCATTCAGATAAGTGCCGTTTGAACTTTGCAGATCTTTTACGGTCCATTCTTCATTCTGATATGTTATTTGCGCATGACCGGATGAAGTTAAAATATTTTTGAAGCAGATATCGCAGGAATCCGAACGACCGATCGTGATGCCGGCGCCTTCCTGCACTCTATATTTCTGATACAGGTTTCTGCCTTCTTCTGCCTCTTCAGCATAGAGTAAAACCGTCTGCTCATCTGTTTTTATGAAAGCTCTGTAAAACTCCTGATTTTCAACAGTTATGCCCTTAACCGCTTCGCCTCTTTCATCCAAAAAAGAAACCTTTCGGTTGCTTTTTAAAACCCATTTGCCGTCGCGTTCTTCTATATTTACTATTTTTCTTTCTTTTCCGTTAATGTCATAATCGGTTATCCAATACTGCCCTTTTATTTTCAATGGCAGACTCAGGGTATAGAGTCCTTCATTTTTAAAAAGATAGATGTTCATTTTTACCTCATCAACTAATATAACTGTAGCAAAATGATTGTTATGTTATCGCTTCCGCCATTTTCCAAAGCGCGGCGCATCAGCAGCTTCGCCTTGCTGTCCGCATGCTCCGGCATACATAGAATTTCAGAGATTTCCTTTTCCGAAACCATGTCTGTCAGCCCATCCGTGCATAGAAGGTATTGATCTTCGGCGCGCATCTCCCCCTTCGCGATGTAGGGTTCTAATTCCATTTCCTCAGGGAAGATCCCGATATTCTGCGTCAAATGATATTTACGCTTCGGTTTTTCCGCATTTAGTTTTTCGTACAGTTCTCGCTCTGTATGCTCCTTGGAGATTTTCAAAAGCTGTCCGTTTCGGAAACGGAATATCGGGCTGTCCCCGACATCGCAAAGGAAAACTTGATTCTGCAGCAGATAAAGAATGGACAAGGTGGAGCCCATGCGTTTTTTTACATTCATCTGCATTTCTCTGCAAAGCAGCGCATTGCTCTTTTCACAGATTCGCATCAGAAATGCTCCGGCCGTTTCCTGCGTTTCCACAGCCGTTTTTGCTTCTTCCTTAGCGGTCTTAGCGGTCAAGTAAGACGCATAGTCTCCGCAGTGGAGTCCTCCCATTCCATCAAAGACGCCAAACAGGATTCCTTTTTCAGTGCTTCTTTCTATATCGGAGGAAAAGAAGCCCTGCCTCTCCTCCTCCATAATTTCTCCGAAAACATATAGGTTGTCTTCATTTTTTGTCCGGATTTTACCCGGGTGGCTTTTGGCTGATACTAAGATTTTCATGCTATATTTCTTCTGTAGCTTTTATTGGCCCCTCTATCTGTCCTGTCTCTCCGCCTTTTTGGTAGCTTTCAATATAATATGTATACTTAAAATCTTTTTTCGCTTTTCTGTCGATAAAGTAAGCTCTTGATGTTGTTGCATAAGCTTTGCTCTTATCGTACTTTTCTCCACTTTTCTTTCTATAAATTTTATATCCGTCCGCACTGGCCGTCTTTTTCCATGAAATCTTTATTCTCTTGCTGTCCAGTCTTACTGCTTTGATTTGTGTAACTTTAGCAACTCTTCTGAAAGAGTCCGTCGCTTTCACACTGCTTCTTCCGGCTGCTACAGAGGTTGATTTATCACAAACGCCTACAACGGTGATGTAATACTTGCTTCCCTTGCTGATACCTGCATCATCTAAGTCAATCTCGGCTGTCCGATCCTCATCATCAAGGACATCCTCTTCCCCTTCGGTATAGAGAGTTTTCCAATTTCTCTTATTTCCCTTACTGTATCTGATTTCATATTGGTCGCAGGACGTCTCACTCCATGTAACAAGAAGCGTATCATTGTCCTTAAGTTCTGCTTGTACTTCAGTGATCGGATCAATTTTAGACGTAATCGTAATCGTCTTGCTCGCAGCTTTGCAGGTTGCGGTTGCTGCGGCTTTCACCGTAATTTTTGCTGTTCCCGCACCTAAAACATTTACCGTTCCGCTGCCATCTACCGCAAATACGCTTGATTTGCTTGAGGTATAGCTGAGCGCTCCGTCTCCGTTCGTGCTGCAGTTCAATGCGATTGGGTCGCATCCATATGTTACTGAATAATTCGTACTTCCGGAAATCGTCTGCGCCTTTTTATTGATTGTAATATTAATGGTTTTGCTTGCCGGCTTATAGTCCAGGGTTGCCGATGCCTTAACAGTGATCGCGGCACTGCCGATTCCGTTAACTGAAACTCTGCCGCTGTCGTCTACGGATACAATGGCAGAATCGCTACTCGAATAGGTTAACTGACCATCGCCGTTCGTTGCGCATCCCAAATTAAAGGCTTTCGCATCGGCCTCTAATGTATAGGAGTCCTGCCCGCTGATCGTCTGCGCTTTTAAGATACGCTGCGCGATTTTCACGGTTACCGTCTTAGTTGCCGGATAATAGTCGGAATTCCCTGCCGCCAGCACTTTAATCTTCGCAGTTCCCGCATTACCAATCGTAACATTTCCCTGCGCGTCTACCGATGCAACATCCGGATTGTCAGAAGTATAGCTCAGACTTCCGGTTCCGTTGGTCGTACAATCGAGTCTGAAGGATGGATCCCCGGTTTTAAAGCTGTAAGAAGTTGTTCCGGAAATCGTCTGCGGCTCCGGTTCAATGTCCACAATAAAATACTTTATCTGCGTGTCTTCTTTCAAACTGTCACTTGTGCTGCGTCTTGCAGAACTCCAATCGCTCCAGTCACTCCAGTCTGTCCACCTTGAGAAATTGTACTGATACTTCGTCGTGGTTGCTCTATAGAAGGTTGCACTATCATTCGCATCCCATAAGTATGTAACTGACTTGCCTGAAGCCCAACTATCAATTGCGTTTGAGTTATAATACATACCTAAAATTGTTCCAATTCCACCGGAGTTACTCTTGCTGAAAGATGCCGGACACGCATACGCTTTATCCGAATCCTTACTTGCATTAATGCTTCCGCTTAAATAGACAGATAAATAGTTTTTTGTCTTGCACTTACCATTATCATGTGCTCCGCCATCATTTAACCAGAACCAAGTTTTATGGTTGCAGACATAGGTGTAATACTTCTTCCCGGTTTTTGTTTCCACCTTTACGACTGTCTCGACATTTCCATCCGAGTTTGTCGAATTGCTGATTGGTGTCTTCTGCCAGCCGCCTGTTGATGAACCGATCTGTTTTTTAGAATCAAGCGTCCATCCACTCATAGAAGAAGAAGCGCTTGTGGTTGTTTCTTTTGTGCGCGATGCATAGCGATAATATGGTGTCGCCTGATATTTGTTCTTATCCGTATACTTTGCATAATACTCGCTTTCACTTACGAGTCCGATTTCTTTATATGCTGCTGAAGCATTTTCGATGCTGAAGATACCTATAGCCATAATGAATGCCAGTGTCAGCATAATAACTCTGTTTAAATTTTTTTTTGCAGTAACCATTTCTGCCCCTCTTCCTTTCTTCCTATTTACTTTCTCTCCTGTCATTTTCTAATCTGCATTATACTCGCATTTACTATCCTTGTTGCCTTTATGTACTATTTGACGGTTTTAATGTAACATTCTGCACTTTCTATACCGCCAACATATTTTTAAACACTTCTCGCATTCCTTTCAGATATGTACGGCTAATCGGAATAATAATGTATCCGTTTCCGTATTCCAGAAACAAATTGCCTTTTTCCATTTTTTCAACGCGGGAAACATTGACAATGATGCTGTTATGGCAGCGCATAAAGTTTTCATCCAGATCATCCATGAAATCTTCAAACTTTCCATAAAAGCTATAATCCTTTCCTCCACTCGTCAGCACCACGACTTTTCGTTTATCCTTTTCAAATGCCAAAATCTTCTCATGTGGAATGGAATAGATCCCTGCCCGAGTCGAAATCGTAAAAAATTTCTTTTCGATATTTCTCATCTGTTGTTCGACCTTTTTCCATGCACTCGCAATGTGTTCTTCGTCCAAAGGTTTTTTCAGGAAAAACACATGATCGACATCATAAATTCCGGAGTTGTATTTATTCAATTCTTCCATAAAAATAACCTGACATCCTGGATATAGAGTCATTACGTCTTGTGCAAGCTGAATTCCATCTGCCTCTACATCAAATGTGACCGACGTGAAAAGAACATCGATTTGGCTGTCGAATTTCTCTAAATCTTTCTTGAGGCTGCTCCTGTCTTCATAATAGAATATTTCTCGTTGTGCATTTTGCATATGACCGCCCAATACTTTCTTGATACAGGCAGCGTTATTTCGATCCCTATCGCAAATTACTATTGTCTTCATGTTTCCTCCGTTACAATCACGCCACAATTCCTATGTTTGAAATGATTATATCGGATATTGATATACATAATTCTCAATTGTATTTTTTAGCACTTCAATTGTAATTTTTGGTTATCTTGTCGAAATAAAAATAACCCGCAAGGCCATGCAAATAAAATCATGGTTTCACGGGTTCGTTTTTTTGGACTATCTGCTTCTTATATTGTCTGGCATGTATATGAGGCAAAAGCGCACAGCGCGGTGTTTCGATGACTCCTGCTGATTGCCACATACTGTCCATCCTGCATGATGAAGCTGTTTTTGGAAATTTTAGCCGTCTTTTCCATGTTTACAATGATGCCATTATGGCATCGGCAGAAATATGCCGGAAGTTGAGGAAGAATTTCTTCAAACTTCCCATAAAAGCTGCAAATCTCAGTACCTTCTTTTCCTCTTAAAATAATTCTTCGGTTTTGCTTCTCAAATGTAAATATTTTACCATACGGTACAACAAACCGTCCGCTTTTATTCTCAACATAAAAGCAAGCTTTCTTCGCAGCCAGCAAACGTTCTTGTGCAAGCTTGAGCGCTTTTTGCAGTGCTTCTTCTTTCACGGGTTTTTGCAAAAAATAGGTATGGCTGACATCGTACACATCTTCGTAGTACGTATCATAGCCGGACATGAAGATAATCTGCGCGTCAGGTATAAAGCTGAGAATCTCCTGCGCCAGAGAAATGCCGCTGCAGGCGCCTAATGCAATATCCAGGATAAAAATCTCGGCACGCGCCAGCTGATCCTCAATATCAGCCATCATATGCATCCCATGACTGTATGACAAAATCCGATGCACACCCTGTACATCGGCTTTTCTGATTTTTGCTTCTATATCCTTCAGGATTTCCTCCCGATCATCACAAATCACAATATCCGCCATTTATGGATTCTCCTGCATCATTGAAATTGCAGTCGTCACCTCAAAATAGTCCCCATAATCTTTGTAATCCACCACACCCTGATGTTGATTGACGATTTTTTTGATAATCCTGGTTCCAAGACCATGATTGTTTTTGTCCTCCTTCGTCGTCTCCATTCCCCTTACGAGCGGCGTTTCTTCTCTTGGTTTTGCGTTGCTCACACGCAGTACCCATTGTCCGCCCGCCATGAAGCTGCGCAGTGCAATCCACGGATGCTCCGTTTTGACGGAAGCTTCTATCGCATTGTCCAGCAAATTCCCTAACATACCGACATACTCTGCATCGGAAAATCCGTGCGAAGGAAAACCCGTCGTCTCTACCTGCAGCGCAATCTGTCGATCATCGCATTCTTTTCGCTTATACGCCAACAGCGCATCCACCATTGGTTGTCCGGTCAGGAAGCCGCCGAGATATTGTTGGCACTGCTCTGAAACAAAAAGTGCTTTTTCCATGTCACAGGTTTCCGCCTCGATCTGCGCAAGCAGCACACGAATGCTCTCCTCATATTCCTGTAGTTTTTGTTGCTGCTCCGCCTGCAAAGCGCTGCACAAGGCCAGCTGTTGGTTGCGTCGGTGCGCGCGCAGGGCGCGGCGCAAAATGAGTAAAACAAGAACAAAAGCCGCTGCGCCGATGAGGATGATCAGGCTCCTGATTTGTGCATCCGTCATGGCTCCTCCCTCCTTCTGCTGATGGTCTCCGCGACCAGTCTGTTCTTCATATCATGGCGGACCTCACGCAGTTTTTGCTGTGTTTCCAGTACTTTTTGATAATATTGATACTGCGCCTGCATCTGCGCCTCTAATCGGATATTTTCCTGCTGCAGCCTGCGCAGCGGCAGCAGCAGGGTGATGGCCAGGAATACGCAAAGCCAGACCGAATAGATGCCGTACAGATTGACAAAGAATCCTGCCAGCAATGCATCCGAACTGGTGATAAAAGCTCTGGAGGCCAGGATAAACAGCATATCCGGGAGGAATAGCGCCAAAGAGAAGATCCACTTTTCCCGTTCACGCAAATAGTCCAGCAGATGGACGCATTTGCAGCAGAGCCAAATTGCGGCTGCATAGCTGACTGCAATACCAATACAGCGGATGACATAGTCCGCCTGTGTCATGGTTTCCGCGACAAACCAGGTCTGATTGCTCTGCTTGGTGATGGCGCCGTATAGACTTGATAAGGTTGCAGCGACCGCAACGCCGAGCATATTGTAGATAAACGCATAGAGCATGAAAACAATGAGCATCATGCGCCGCGTTCCCTTTCGCATCAGCGTCAGCATCAGCAGCACGATCAGTATGGAGACAACACCAAGTATCCATTGATATTTGCCGGTCGCCAGCGCTGCTGTACATAATTCCCATGCTTTGAGCAGCGCTGCTGCCGCCAGCGTGGTTTTGACAGAATACCGGAACCACTGCCTATATAGACAAAAGGTTAAAATGATTTCCATAAGGATGCCGGCCATTGCTTCAAATATGTTACTGTTATTATAACCCATTCTTCTTTCCCTTGTGATGAAACTTTGCGCAGTAAAACAGCGTGCATCATCGTTTTCCGTTTGTTCGACACACACATTTCCTTTCTTATCTTAGCGGATTTTCCGCTAAAAGTCAATCCTTCGACACATTTCCCTCACATTTTACCATATTTTAGCGGATACTCCGCTAACTTGCAAGGAATTCACTTCAGAGTGATAAAATTTTTGGCATGGAAACTGATTTTTGGTTAATTTTAGTAGTTTTAGTTTGTAGGAGATAGACAATATGTACAGAAGAATCAGAGACTTGCGCGAGGACAAGGATTTAACCCAGCGTGAAATGGGTGAGATCCTCCATTGTTCTCAGCGTGTTTACAGTAATTATGAGCGCGGGGATTTGGATATTCCCACCGATATTTTGATTAAACTGGCAAACTTTCATCATGTTTCGACAGATTATCTGCTTGGTATCACCAATCGGAAAGAGCCTTACTTATGAAAATACCCCTTTGGCCTCTGCTCCAAGGGGGTATTTCGTTTTTATACGTTTCTTATTTTTTCGCCTGCATGATAATCCCGGCAAGAGCGGTATAACAAGCTGATATCACTGTACGGCAGCCACTTCCGTCATTTTTGATTTTAATATTCTGTACTGAGTAGAAAATCCGCAATGTGCATGGTTTTGATTCCCTCGTAATTACCGCCTGCAAATGCATCTGTCGTGAGGACATATTTGGGATAATTATCGTGTATTTCAAGCAGTCGGTCATACTCTCGTTTCTCTGTCTTTTCCGAACGGATCTCCTGCGTGACCTGAACATAGAGCTTCTCATTTTGCCTTGCTGCGATAAAATCGATTTCTCCCTCTCTCGTTTTCCCCACATTGACGGTATAGCCCCGTCGGCAAAGCTCCAAATAAACGATATTTTCAAGACTTGAAGCAGCACTGTCCTCATTGTAGCCGAGAACGCTGTACCGCAGCGCGACATCTGCAAGATAGAATTTTTCCTGTGTTTTCAGGATTTCCTTACCCTGCAGATCATATCTTGCACAACGATGAAGCAAATATGCCTTTTCGAGCTTTTCCAGATAGCTGTAAACCGTTTCATTATCAATCGCGCGGCGTTCCGATTTCAGATAGTCTGCAATCGATTTCGCCGAAAAGGTATTACCTACATTGTTAAAGGTATATTTAACGACACGCTCCAACTGGTCGATTTTTCTAATTTGATTCCTCTTTATGATATCCGAAAAAATCGTCGAATGGTAGATGTCTCTGACAATCGTATAAATCTCGTCCTGAGAATAGGCTTGCAAATGGGTTGCGGGAAAGCCTCCGAAACGTACATAGTTGGCAAGCTCTGTTCTGGGATCGCCGACTGTCGCATAGTTTTCCTTGAACATCAGATATTCGCCAAAAGACAAGGTAAAAATTCGAAAAGAAATATATCTTCCGGTAAGATATGTCGATATTTCGGAGGACATCATCCGAGAGTTAGAGCCTGTAATATACAAGTCGACATCAAAATCCGATGCCAATGAATTTATAACCTTTTCCCAGCCCTTAACTTCCTGCACCTCATCAAGAAACAGATAAGTTTTCCCGGCGTTTGAAAGCTGTCCCTTTAACTGCGCATACATCTGCTTCGCCGTCATATCCTCATATTCCATGGAATCATATCGGCAGCTGATGATCCGACCTTCAGGGATATTTCGCTCTGTTTTCAACTTCTCCATAATCATTTTGAGTACCGTCGATTTCCCGCAGCGTCGTACCCCTGTGAGTATCTTCACAAACGGCGTATCCACATAAGCCATGATCTTATCTGCATACAAAGGTCTGTAAATCATTTTGATCACCTCCATTTGTAAAATATGATATCATAAATCACATAAAAAATCCATTAGTTTTGCGATTATAAACCGCAAAACTTTCTAGTATATCGTTTTATTGCGGATTTTCTTTTGCAGCAGCTTCTGTTTTTGCAAATAATTTCTTGTATTTTTTCCAATTCATATTTTCCTATTATTTTGCACAGCCCTGCACCTACTGCCGTCTTCCCGCATAAACTGACAGTAAGGGGGTATCCGGTATGCAGCTTCATCGTGTGAATTCCTTTTACAACCGACAGATTGACCGCGCTTTGCGGGGCGCGCGGGTTTTGTGTCTTTCGGACTATCCGCGCCTGGTGCTTTTTAGCGATGTGCATCGCGGAAACGGCAGCTGGGGCGACAGTTTCCTGAACAACAAGCCACTCTATGAAGCGGCTCTTCATTACTATGACGCGCGCGACTTTGCCTGCGTAGAACTCGGGGACGGCGATGAACTATGGGAAAACCGCAATATCACAGACATTGCCGAAATCCACAGTGACATCTTCGCAAAGCTTGCGGATTTTGCAGCCGACGGGCGGCTCTTCCTGCTTTGGGGCAATCACGACCGCGTCAAAAGCAGCGTGAAATTCCGCGCGGCGGCCGGTACTTCCTATAGCTTCCTGCCGCCCGCCGCGGAAAGCTTGATCCTCGAAGACCCGACCGGCGGGCGGCGCGTACATCTGCTGCATGGGCATCAGGTTGACCCATGGAACAATCAGCTTTGGAAACTTACCCGCTGGCTGGTGCGCTATCTTTGGAAACCGTTGGAGCTGGCAGGTTTCAAAGACCCTACCAGTGCCGCCAAAAACTACAAGAGGCGCGAGGCAGTCGGTGCCAGGCTCGAAAACTGGGCCCGCACGCGTCACACCTATCTCGCCGCGGGGCACACACATCGCCCCTCCCTCACGTTTTCCGAAAAGGAAGGCTGGGGGTATTTCAACACCGGTTCCTGCGTGCATCCGAATACCATCACCTGCATGGAACTGATTTACGGCCAGCTCAGCCTCGTGAAGTGGACATTATGCGCTGACGAAAACAGTTATCTCAAAGTTTGCCGTCACATCGTCGCCGGCCCCAAAAGCCTCTTCTGACCACAAACGCGCGTGAAACTTCTGCCCAAAAAGCATGCGCGAACTATCTTGACATTTGGCTGCGGCGCGGTATAATAAGAATATCGCAATTTGAGAATCATTCTCATTTTAACGTGTCAAAACCGCAGAAAGGCAGCCACCATGACTTATCAGACCGAACAGCGCAGCCAGCTGATCGCTTTTCTCAAAAAACATAAGGACCGCGCCTACACCATCGACGCGATCGTATCCGGCATGCAGGCCGACCCCGCAATCAAACATCCGCCCGGCAAGAGCACGCTCTACCGTCTGATGCCAAAGCTGATGGAGGAAAACCTCGTCACCTGTTTCGCGCAAAGCGGCGGCGGTAAAACCTCTTATCAAATCATTGACGGCATGCCCTGCCACTGCCATATACACCTCAAATGCACCGATTGCGGCAAGCTGCTGCACATGAGCGATGAAGCCTCTGACCGACTGCTCAGCCAGGTTCGCGCGATTTCCGGCTTTGACCTCGACATGGACCGCACGCTGCTGTTCGGCCTCTGCGAGGCATGTAAAAAGAAAGGAACGTCAGCATAATATGTTTTCATTTATTTCAAATCACTCGGGAAAGCACGCGCGTCGCGGTTTTTTTGCATTTGCGCGGCACGTTCTTTTGCCGGCAGCGGGGCTGTTTTTGCTGACACTGTGTGTGGCTTGCGCGGCCTCCGGCCCTGCCGAAGATGACGCAGCTTCCGCGGCCGCGCAGAAGGACAGAAACACGCTCACAGTCCTCTGCGTTGATTTTCCGGAGTATGACTGGACCCGCTCGATCATCGGCGCCGCGAACAGCAGCCAGCCGGCCAGCGCTTCACAGAACAAAAACGCCAAAAAAATCGTCGTACAGCTCTTAAACACCGCGGGTGCCGATATGCACAGCTACCAGCCGACGATCGCTGATATGGTCAAAATCGCGAACTGCGACCTGCTGATCTACAACGGCGGCGCTTCTCAGTTTTGGGTCGAAGACGCCCTAAAAGCCTATCCGAATCCGGACAGGCAGGTACTTTCCTTGATGCGCCTCTTTGAATCAGAACCCGATCGTTTCCCGACTTACGTCCAGGATGAGGACGAGCATGAGCACGAAGAACACGCGCATAGCCATGGAGAACATGACCACGAGGACGAAACGGACGAGCACCTCTGGCTCTCTCTCAAGATGAGCAGGGAATTCTGCCGCGCGGCCGCTTCGCAGCTCGCGGCGCTGAACCCAGCTGCCGCTGCAGCCTATCAAGCAAACGCCGCGGCCTATATACAAAAACTTGACGCCCTGGATGACAAAATCACGAAATTAGTCCGGCAGTCTACATGCAAAACACTGATCTTTGCAGATCGCTACCCCTTCAAATACTTTTGTGACGATTACGGTCTCGCGCACGAGGCAGCCTTTCCGGGATGCTCCGCCGAAACGGAAGCGAGCTTCGAAACTATCATTTCGCTCGCAGATGACCTCAAGGCGCTGCCAAAGAGCCGGCTTATCACACTGGACGGCGGCTCCGCCGCGCTCGCCGAAACCATCACCCGCGCCGCGGAGCTACCCGAAACACAGATTGTGACGCTGTATTCCATGCAATCTCTGCCGCAAACCGTCCGCGCGCTGCGTGAGGGCGGCAAAATACAAAACGAGCACGAAGTCACCTATCTCTATCTCATGGAACAGAACTATGAATCACTCGCGCGCCTGCTAAGCTAGCGATATCCGCGCGCGTGCAGCGCGCATAACGCGCACGACATTCGCAATACGCCGCGAGAGATGTGCGCAGACGGCGCGTTGCTGCGGCAGACAGACAAATAGACGCGTGCAGGCGGCATGCTGCCGCTGCAGACAAAGAAAGGACAAACTAACTATGACAGATCCTACCCAGAACATAAGCCGGCATACGCAGACCGAACCGCAGCTTTCCGCAAGCGGTCTCACTCTCGGCTATGAAGGTCATGCGGTTGCCGAAAATATCAACTTTCAAGTCAACCGCGGCGACTACCTCTGCATCATCGGTGAAAACGGCTCCGGCAAATCGACATTGATCAAGACACTGCTCGGTCTGACCCCGCCGCTCGCGGGCAAAATCAGCTTCGGCGACGGACTCTCCGCGCGTCAGATCGGTTATCTGCCGCAGCAGACCGATTTTCAAAAGGATTTTCCGGCCTCCTGCGAGGAAATCGCGCTCAGCGGCTTTCTCGCCGCGAATGGACTGCGTCCCTTTTACAGCAAAGCCCAAAAACAGCGTGTGGAACAGCTTTTTGTGGAACTCGGCATCCCGCAGCTCATCAAACGCTGCTATCGCGATCTTTCCGGCGGTCAGCAGCAACGTGTCCTGCTGGCGAGAGCCCTCTGTGCCGCGCAAAAAATGCTGCTGCTCGATGAGCCTGTCTCCGGGCTGGACCCCGCGGCCATGCAGGAGATGTATCACATCATCGCGGACCTCAATCGCGAAAAGCATATGACCATCCTCATGGTCTCCCACGACATAGAAGCTTCTGTAAAATACGCTTCCCACATCCTGCATATGGGCGGCGGTCTGCAATTCTTCGGCAGCAAAACGGACTATGTCAAAACACCGCTGCGCGCTTCGTTTCGTGACCGCGGTGAGCTTTCCAAATTTGTTGATGAAGCAGTATGCAGCCGCGCCGAGCGCGGCGGTGCCGCAGCAAGGAGGTATTATAAATAATGAACGTATTCCAACTGATTGCCGTATATTTCAGCTATCCCTTCGTCCGCTATGCCTTCATTGCCGGTGTGTTGACCGCGCTTTGCGCCTCGGTGCTGGGCGTGACCCTCGTACTCAAGCGCTACTCGTTTATCGGCGATGGGCTTT
>Ga0129311_1000721_pt1 | contig 26902 bp, 16 predicted proteins | sample Go1ome_FD_94435 | JGI IMG/M metagenome (GOLD analysis project Ga0129311, IMG submission 94435) | Western lowland gorrila individual fecal microbial communities from Wisconsin, USA - Go1022B metagenome | ecosystem: Host-associated > Mammals > Digestive system > Large intestine > Fecal | place... | reverse complement strand
TGCGATTAAATGAGTTTAGCAGCGTGAGGCACATCAATATAGCGCGAGCGTGCCTGTAAGGGTATATGCCATGCCTCAGTAAAGAGTATATGTATGCCATTATGCAAATAAATCTTTGGCTCTGCAAATCAGAAATTGGCAAAAAAACGACCTCTCAAAGTTAGACTCTAACTCTGAAAGGCCGTTATTTTTATCCCTTCAACCTATGAAGCAACAGCTCAGGTCAAATCATATTCTTCTTTAGGTTCGTTATCTGTAATTACAGTGTGTTTTACATCATTGTTTTTCGTGCTGTCTTATCTATATTTTTTTGCATTTTACAGGTGTTTTTAATTTTTTGTTAGTCAAAATGTGGTCAGCGGAAACAAAAGAGGGGCGCATATAGCACCCCTCCTGGTAATTATTTTATAGCTTTTTCTGCTATCTGCATTCTTCGCTTCTGAATGTTCATCTGCTTGTCATACTGCTCGCTGTTGGAAATGGACTGATTAGCAACAACCGCCCTCTCCTTTTTAGCAAGCTCCAGCATTTCCTTGTTAGCAGCCTTTAGCTTCTCATATTTCCGCTCGGAATAACCCTCACGGATTTTGCCAGTCTGCTTATAGAGATTGTGCTCTTTTTGAGCCTTATCCCATTCGTCATAGAATTTGGTAACGCTGGCAGGATTCTTGTACGGCATATATGTTACACCATTTAGGATAGGTAAATCAGTAGCGTTAGGCATAGACTTATTGTCCTTGCTCAACCAATTAATTAACTCATTAGGTGCACGACCGACGTTACCGGTATAGCCATATATCACATGGTCAATCTTCATCGGACTGATGCCTGTATGGCTGCCGATAAACTTAGCCAAACTGGAAGTGTTGGTATTGTACTGCTTATCTTCTGGAAGCTTACTCAAATAGCCTGGTACTACAGGTCCTTCGGTGAAGAAACTGTAATTTGCCATCGACTCCATCACCGGCATGATAGCAAATGGAGCAATGGAAGGTATCTGGTCCTTTAGTGGCTTAAACATACTGTCTAAAGTAAGTTTGCTGGTCTTGCCAACCGCCTTTTCTACAAAGTTAGAGCAGAAACGAATACCAATATCTTGTCCCTTCGGTATCCGGATAATCGTATCGCCCAGCTTGAATACCCAGTTGTTTTCTTTCATCCAATCAGGCAATTCCTCCCACCAATCGTCGCCTCTGCAAGCTAGTGAGAATATCAACGCTGGCAGTACAGCAGTCAGCCCAAGCCGGATAGCAGCTCTCATAAATGTCTTTTTGTCTCTAGGGTCAAAAACTCTAAAGAACTTATCCCATCCCTGGATGGCTGCATTGGCAAACAAGGAAACCTTGTTCAAGGTTCTGGACTTCCTACCGCCTCTTGCAAAGTCCATCATATCACGGCTTTCCAGCGCTGCTGTAAGAATAGCACCGTTCAAGGTCTGCCCCTGCTTTCTAGCACCTGCTACGGACTTCTCATACACACCAATTCTAGTTGCGTACTCCGAATATTCACCAGCAGCCTGCAATATATCCAGCAGGTACTTAGGACTCATCGCTTTTTCCTTACGACTCATGGTCATTCTATCCAAAGTTGACTGAGCATAGTTGCGGTCAACGGATAGAGCACTAGACTGTGCTGCGCCGGAAGTGAGCCACTCATAATAAACATTATCCCTGCGCAACGCGTGCATGAATCCACCGATAATATCTTTCGGTGTGAATCCATACTTAGAATATACTGTTGCATCCGCAGCATCTCTAAAGAGGTTACGGATGGCAAAGCTTGGATTGATGATAACAAAGCAGGCTCTCGCAATCTTTACAGGAACCTGCAATATTCTGAGCAATACACTACTGTTATCTCTATCCATGCCGTTTACAGCCTTAACAACCGACGGATCTGTTACCAAATACCTGCGCTTGCCGTTCATGTAGAATGTGATTGTGTCGTTAAGGTTAGGCTTACTGTTAGCCTCAACAACATCAATATACTCTCCAACACCGCTGCACCGTGCAAGATTTGCCAACATCAGCTTGCATTTATTCTTCTCTGCACGCTTCACAAAATCAAAAGTGTTACGGACTATGGATTCCAGCGGATCAATAACCTGTCTAGTGGAGCCTTCCTGTCCCTTCAAGCTATCGCCAAACTCAACGGCTTCATTTTCCTCAAAAACTCTGAACATTGGCACATAGTTAGGCCATTTATCCAAGGTTCTCTGGTAGCGTTTATCGCTGATAACTCCGCCATCATAGAGAAGGGCCAGCAAGGTATTGGAGTATCTCACAATATCCTGCTGACCTTTGTCGAATGCTTTGTTGCCTTTGCTGATAATCTCACGGCATCTAGTCTCCGATATTGGGGTATCCATAATATCAGCTTCCAGCTTTTCAATCTGCTCTTTGAGTCCTGCAATCACGTTTTCATCTTCGGATTCCGCAATCTGGTCCTGGTATTTCTTCTGGGCATCTCGGATTTTGTTGTTAGCTTCGTGAATATCAAGAACGTGCTTTGCAACACAATACTCACTAAACTCCTGGCGACGCTTTTTGTCACCATCAGCTCCGATTTCTTTGAGAATCATAGAAAGTGTCTTGAATCCGCCAAAAGAAACATTAGGATATAGCTGCTGCAATGCAACAACAGCCATATGGCTGCTACCCTCAACCATTGTTATAGCCTTGCCATAGTGGCCACGCAATAAGCGGAACCATACATAAGGATTTACACCTATTGGCAATGGCTTTTCCCTGGTCTTTTCGATAGCTTCCACCATGCGTTTTACCGGGCCAAGTTCCTCAATCCAATCATCATAATACTGGTTAAGCTTATCATGCCAGCTATCCTTTGGACGTGGCTTCTCAAAAGATACCACATTCTGTAGGAAGTCATGTGTAGCTTTGTCGGAATGCTCTACAAACAAGTTCTGCACATCCAGCAATCTATCCGACATATAGTCGTTTTTCTTCATTGCCTGCTGGAACATCTGGGCCGCACTGCTGTTATTGCCTACGGCTCCGGTCATTATCCAATCTGCAATATAATTGTGCATTGTCGAATTGTTCGGTAGCCCCATCTTCTTTGCTACAATCTCGCCAACCTTCGGCATAAGAGTAGCCCAATCATAAGGCTTGGCAACGCGGATAACGCCCTGCAATTCTTTGTAGAGTATCTTTGTATCCTTATCCAGCTTACCCCAGCTTATTTTGGTTTGGGTGAGGTTTTCCAGCATTTCCTTAGCCATCTTCCTGTAGTTGCTATCAACTTTGGAAGCACCAGCAAAACGGCGTTTGATTCTTTCAACAAGGCTAGGTGTGCTGTTATCGTCGGAACGGTGGACTATAGAGAAAGTTCGCCCTTTGCCCTCGCGTTCTTTTCTGCCTGCTTCGAGAGCTTCATTTCTCTGTCTCTCGACATCTGTTGGAAGATGTAGTTCGCCAACGAATCCCCTAGCTCTTCCTTTATCTCTGGCGATAGCGGTGTAGTATTTTTTGCCATAATCTAACAACTCCTTTGCATCCTTCATTATTTCAGCAAATGCTTGTTCATACATATCATCATCAGACAATTTCCCTCCGCCTGTTTTTCGTATGCGATTGACTATTGCCTTTCTTGTTTCTGTGCCTTGGCGCACTGCCAGCTCCATTTCTTTGTATGTCGACCGTAATCTGTGTGTTGCTTCTTCCTCTAACGTGGAATGTTCCTCATTAAGAAGCTCTCTGATTTCTCTCTCACTTACCCCCTCCTTTTGCCATTCTTTTATTTTATCATCTATTATTTCTCCGATTCTATTGAATAAAGTATTCTTTGTCGCTTCCTTAATACTGTACTTTGCACTGCCATTACCCGTGGTAGTGGTTTTTCGACTGTAGACATCGCCTGACTCGATACCCCTAAAGATATGCCCTTCGGTTTCTATACCTAATATATTCGACATGTCCTCGGCAATATCCTTTATTTTGCGCCAAATTTTTCCAAACATTCCTGTCCGGTCCCTGGCTACCCGCCAAGCGCGGTATGCTTCAGCTTCTGCCTCCTCATTTTTGTAACGCTTAGACAAAAATTCTTTCTCTTTGGCGTTTAGAGCAACCTTTTTAGCGAAATGATAGGCTTCATGGAACAATGTTCCCACTCTGTTACCTTTCGCTAACTGGATGAAGGCATCCTTACCGACACCCTCGAAGGAACCTTCGGCATAATCTCTATCGTCAATTTCTCTGCCATAATCGCCGCTGGCCTTGGCTTTTTCTTCCTCGGTCATAGCGATGTGGTCCACAAGACTTACAGTAACCTTGCTGCCATTAGGCAAAGTGAAAGTTATTTCGTTGCCGTTACGCTGGAAGTCTTTTGCGTTAGGGAAAGTCTTGCGTACTTCATCAGCAAACTCCTCTGTGGTCATGTTGTGGGCTTCATTTTCCTCGTCATTGACTACAGAATATTTAGTCTCCCCGCTTTCACTGTTTCCTCCATCTACAAGGGAATTCTCTATTTCGCGGTTTATCTCATCCAGCCGATGCTGCATTTCTTTGAGTTCTTTGGCATGAGGATATTCAGATTCCATAGTTTCCTTGGCTTCCTTTATATCTGCCTCATACTTCTCAATAGCAGCATTATTATCGGCCAACAATTTCTCCGGCCCCTTATTCAAGGTATTTTCCATACCCTGTATGGAGTTACTCTGCAACACATAAGCATGATTTCCCACCAGCTGCAAAGTTACCTTGCCGGAGCTTTGCCCATTTACAGAGTATGCACCTGCACTATACGAAGCTTTAATTTCCATACCGCCAATTTTGCCAATACTGACAGGTCGGGCACTGGTAAACTTTCCTAAGACCTTCTGCAATGCTGCATCTGCTTTAGGTCGCTCCGTGTAGGTTTTGCCGTCAATCACAGCCTTGAAGGCATCGCCCTTTGTACTTACACGCTTGGAAATATCATCCTTGATTTTTTTCTGTGCTGCTTTCAGCATATCCACCTTGGCAGGTACAGTATCAAGCACGTGCTGGGCATCTCGCTGTCTTTTCTTGAAAGCTGTCTGACCATGAGCGTACTTTGTCACTTCATTAGTCAATTTCAGCTGTTCTTTAATCAGAGGATTACCAGTAGCAGCTCCTTCGATTTCTGCATAGTCCAATGTTACCAGGTCAGCATCTTCTACGGCGCGCAGCTGAGTGTTATTACTCATAGCCTGGGCAATGATAGCTGCTTTATTTTTCAGCTTCTCCCACATATTCGCATCGAAAGAGTCCTGCACAACATAGTTAAATATCTCTACTTCTTTGTTCTGGTTGCCCTGGCGAAGTATTCTACCATGTCTCTGCTCCAAGTCTCTAGGCCGCCAAGGTGCATCCAAATCGTGCAGGGCCACGAGGTGGTGCTGACAGTTTGTACCTGCACCCATCTTTGTGGTGGAACCGATAAGAATACGAATATCACCATTGTCTACCTTTTGGAACATTGCATCCATCTGTGTCTTATTCTTGGCACTCTGAACAAAAGCAATCTGTTTCTCCGGTATGCCTCTGTCCTTCAATGCCTTGATAAGCTTTTCGTAAGCAGCTGCATTTTCTGACTCAGATTCGCCCCCTGTTGAATCGGCACTATCTGTTTTGCTGTCGTTATCCTTTTCAGCTCTAGGGATACCCATATCACAGAAAACCAGCTGGGCACCCTTTATGTCTGTAGTCTCCTCATACTTCTTAGCAATCTGGTCAGCACATGCATTAATCTTATCATCGTTGAGAGACATTTTTCTCAAATCATTGGTAAGTGCCAGCATGTTATCTTCGCCCTTCTCATGCTTGAAGCCTTTTTTCATGTCAGCTACACGCTTAGGAACTACGTTTTTGATATAGTCCAGCAAAGACTCATCAGCCTTTATCTTTACAATAGTAGGTTTACCATTCTTTAATTTTGGAATATCCAAATCCAAATCTTCCTGTGTTTTTACATCAGCCACCTTTCTGAACATTTTATTCAAATCAGCCATATTAATGAAGCGTTTTACCTTGTTTACCTTTCGGAAGCCATCGCCGGTAGGCTTTCGCTCCATGCCACTGCCAACTTCAGCAAAAGTCCTTATCCAATTATCAAACATATCAAGTTTTTTCTCTTTTAAGCCCTGCATGTCCAGATATCGGAGCATAGTGTACATTTCTGCCATAGTGTTTGAAATAGGCGTACCAGTCGCAAACACAACACCACGGCCACCCATAGCACGAGTCAACCACTGAGTCTTGGCAAACATATCATTAGAGCGATTAGCATTAGACTGAGCCAAACCAGATACTCTATCCATCGATGTAGTGTAATACAGGTTCTTAAACATATCGGCTTCATCCACAAACAACTGGTCAATACCAAGCTGCTCGAAAGGGATACCTATATCATCCAAATCAGTATCAAGAATATCCTTCAACTTTTCCTTTAGATTAGCAATTCTGGTTTCCATGCCAGATATAGAGCGTTTGCTCATGTGCCCACCCTTAGCCTCTTTTACAGTTCTTTCAAGAGTATCTACCTGCTCCTGAATAAATGCAGCGGTGGTTTCCGGTGTCAGAGGAAATCTCTCAAACATATTATGGGAGATAATAATACCATCCCAATCTTCTGTTTTGATTCTGGCCAAAGTACGCAGTCTGGCTGCTCTTTTTTCAATAATCTTAGCCTTTTCTTCTGCTGGAAGCTTATCCAAGGCCTTATTCTTTACTTTTTTCTTACGCCCATCCTCTGTTTTTATAGTTTTTGTGGCTTTAGGCACCGCTGGTAAATCATCATTGGTGAGGACCAATAATTTTGCATTAGGATACAACTGACGGAACTCTCTAGCAAACTGCTCTACAACATTGTTAGGCAGGCAATACATCGGCTTTTGGGCTATACCAAGCCGGCGCATTTCCATACCTGCTGCCTGCATTTCAAAGGTCTTGCCGGCACCAACACAATGCGCAATCAGCGTATTAACCCGCTGCAACATACGCCATACTACATTTTTCTGATGTGGACGCAAAGTGATAGCAGCATTCTTGCCAGGGAAAGTCAGATGTGCACCGTTGTATTCTCTTGTTACGGAGTTATTGAAGTTATCGTTGTAATAACGCACAAGACGTTTTTCACGTTCCTTGTCACTCCACAACCATTCCGTAAACTCACGGCGAATATCGTCAGCAACAAGGTTGGCAGCATCCGTTTTTTCAACATTCAGTACAGGTTTATCTTCTACCCTGTCAAAAATAGCAATGGACTTGTTGTTGAAAATATCCTCCAACAGCTTGCCAAACTCTATGCCGTTAACCTTGTATTTAGAGCTGTTAAGATATTCACTAATTTCCCATTTACCAGCATTTTGCAGGAACTTAACTGTTTCTCTGTCCTTCTGGCCATCTCTGCCTACCAAATGATTAACGAAGTCCTGCATATCAGAAACAGGAACCCACGGAGAACCTATATTAACGAGGATTTCATCTGATACCAAATCCTCCGGCACTACTTTTTCAAGCGCCTCTACATTTTCTCTGTAGGCCTTATCCTTCTTGGCTTCGGTTTTGGCCTGTGCCAGCTTTTCACGGACATTGCCCGATAAATATTCTTCGCTGGTTTCATAATCACCGGTTATCGGATTTTTATAAATTTGTCCTTTTAAGCTAGCAGCCACTTTTTCAGGGGTGGACTTCAAAAGACCAGCCATGTACTCTAAGTCAACACCGTTTTTGTTTGCCAGGGAAAACAGCAGTGCATCCGATGGATTATCTGCTTTATTCACTTCCTCCACAGCCTTAATTGTGCGGGTAAAGAAAATATCATTTTTCTCTGCCTTTACAATCTTCTTTTTCTTGCCAGCACCTTCGGTTTGAACCTTTTCCAGTGCCATCACCATACCTGCTGATGGATCCTGAATGAAGTTCCCTGATACGGCTGGACTGTTAAGATACCCATACTTGCTGACAAACTCATCGTAATCACGATTAAGAATCCCCCGCAAAGACTCCAGCTTCTTATCTGTAGTCTTAGGATCTAACTGAGCTGTAATCAATGCCTTAAGGTCGTTTTTGAGATTGATAAAAGAGGTCAATACGGCTATTTTCTTTTTGCCTGCAACCTCTACAGCCTGTCCATTCTGATTCTGAACAACCTTGCTACCACTCATATAATACTCATAATCGCGAGTCTTATCATTTGCAGCAGCCTGTTTGCTGGCTGATACAGTATCAAAGGATTTTGCTTTTTCTCTAGTTCTGGCCTTATATTCCCCTTCTGGCAAAGACTGCATAGCACGTTCCAGCTCTTGAGCTATGTCACTGCCATCTTTCTGCTTAACTGTTACCGCGTAATCTCCATACTGATTTTTTTCAACAGCTATTTTACCAATAATGTTACCAGGGTGTTCCTTGAAATATTCATTAATAGGTGCATTATGAGCAGGACCATAATAGCTGCTATATTCCTCCCGCTTTCCAACTGTCAAGAAATCCTGTGCGTTAGGTGACTGGATATTATCCTCATTTCTCTTACGCATGATAACAATATCTGTAACTACACTTGTGCCTGCCTCATCAAAAGCAGTAGTAGGCAATTTGAAAGCACCCAGCATATCAGCTTTGCTGGCAAGGTAGCTTCTCATACGGTTTCCATCCTTACCGCCAATCAAAGAGCCCTGTGAAGTGATGAACACCATAAGACCACCAGGACGAACCTTATCAATGCCGTTAGCAAAGAAATAGTTATGAATCTGATAACCGTCAATTTTCTTTTGACCGAAAGGAATATTGGAAATTACTAAATCAAAGAAGTTATCCGGTGTAGCTGCATCCTGAAAACCCTTATTATCTACAAAGGCACCAGGATATAACATCTTGGCCAATCTGGAGGTCAAGCTGTCAATCTCTACACCATGCAGGTCGGATTTTGCCATCATACCACGTGGCATACAACCAAAGAAATTACCTACACCCATAGACGGGTCAAGGATCCTGCCACCCTTAAAGCCCAAACGAGAAACGCCTTTCCATATCGCTCTGACAATATCAGGGCTGGTATAAAAGGCGTCATTCATGGTAGCTTTTGCAGCATTGTACTCCTCTGGTGTCAACAATGCTTTAAGCTCGGTATTCTCTTTTGTGCCATCAACAAAGGCTTCTTTCAGACCGCCCCAGCCGTTGTAGGCTGCCAATACGGCCTGTTCCTCATGTGTAGGCATGGAGTTTTCTTTTTCCAGCTTCTTAAGCAGTTTAATAGCTTCAATGTTCTGCTTAAAACGCTGGGTTTTGCTGTTTTTGCCGGAAGCAGACTCCTTAATCTCCCAATTACCACCAGGGGCGGTAGATTCTGCCTTTTCTGCTGTCAGCGCAGCAGACTGTTCACTTCCTCGTTTGCTAGCTCCCTTGCCTGCTGTTTCTTCCAGTTCAGTTCCTGCTGGTACTCCATCGGGTCCAGATTCTTCGGAATCCTTGCCTCCAACGCGGTCAGAGTCATTCTCTCCCTTTCGTCTACCATGTCCAGAAACTTCTCCAGATACTCCAGAGGCTCCGTCCTCTCCTTCTTTAGCTGTTTTATCAGTGCTGGATTGTACATCTTCACGTCCTCCAGCAAGTCCTTCGCTCTCTGTGCGTTCTTCCCCATTTTCCTTTTCCTCCTTCTTGTGCTGGTGCGCCTCCCAAGGGCTTTCTACTTTGTTGCCTGTAGCGGTTTTGTACAGCTCATTCAGTACATTCTGAACAGAATCAACTGCCCTATCTGTTGCAGGGTTGGTTCCCCAATCGTCAGCAAAGCGCTGCCAATTATCTTCCCGATATTCTCTATCGTCGGCAGTGTGGTTTTCAAACCATTTTTTCATTTCCTCGCGATACAGCTTGCCGGCTAACTGCTTAAGAGAATACGCGCTATTGGCTCCTCCTTCAGCTACAGCCTTGTCAATATCTGCAATAGAAATAGAGATACTCCAATCTTTCTTGGATATATCCTTGGCCTTTTCCCATACTTCAATTATACCATCTTTCACACGTCCGCGCATACTACCACCTTTGTCAGTGTAACTGCCATCGGTGTAATTGCCATCGTGTTTATTCTCATGCGGAGTGCTATATACAACCACTCCAAGTCCCTTCTTTTTGCTGGATTCAACATTGTCAGACGCCCCATTTTGTGATACACTTGAATCAACAGGAGTCTGCTGTCTTACGGCCGGAATGCCGTTCCTATCATTAGGAGCTTGCGCCGGATATACGGGCAGACTCCTATTTTTTTGTGCGCCTAATTCTTCCAGTGGCAAAATATGGTTGTAATAGCGATTCCCATTTACATCTGTAAAAACAGTAATCTCTACAGGCTGTTTCACTCCATCTATAATCGCACTACTTTCAAGGTATGTGTACTGATACGCATTTCGCTTTGTCTTTTCGTTATTCTTGGCACTTACCTTATTTGCCTTCCTTATCAGCTCAGGCAAATATTTGATGAGAAGGAGTTTGCTTTCCTTGGCACTTGTAGAAATTGCCTTGCTAATCCCTTTACCTGTAAAATCAACATCGGTGTCAGCTAGATTTACCTCACCCAAGATGGGGTTATTTACGGACGTTCCCTGTAAATTATTCTTGTAATATGCTTTTGCCAAATTGCGAAGTTCTTTGATACCTGAATACTCCCCAAACTCTTTCCCTGTAACTACAACTGCACTATTTTCTGTGTTTGTTTTACCCTTATTGTCATTTTCCTGAGGTGCGCTTTCTAGCTTATGATACCTGCGGTACTCATCAGCAAATCGCAAGTTGCCAGCCTGGTACTTTTCGTCTGCAAACGGAGCTGTAATTTCCTCAACCATGCTTATCTTGTTATTACAGAGTTTTACCATTTCAAAGGATTTATTAGGATTGTCGTTACCAGCAAAATACTTGCGTATCTTTTCAAATTGCGCTATAGCTTCTTCTCCCTGGACTTTCCCAGCGAGAAAATCATTTGTGGTCTTTTCGATTTCTTCTCTTGCGCTATCCTCGGTAAGCTCAGGCTGGGAATTATCATTGTTATCATTGCTAATATGTTCCTGCTCTGCACCAGCGGTCTCATTGCCCTTGTAGCCAATCTTGCGCAGATACTCAAAGTAAGCATATGCAGCCTTTTTGGTTCTTTCGCCATTGATGTAATAACGATTGTTCTTAACCTCGCCCTTTGCATTGCTTCTAGCTAAAGTCTCCATAATATGCTTGGAGGTTACATAGCCATTATCACCGCCAAATGGATCTGTTTTAGCCTGCAACACCCGCTTAATTTCTGCTATCTCACCAGGCTTTTTATCATCCAAAAAGCCGTGATAATCATTTTCGTCGGAATCAGTCTGCTCGTCCTTCGTATTTTTGGACTTGGCTTCCTGTTCTGTCCGTTCTGCCTGTTCCACCGCCTTATTGGCCACTTCATCAGCCTGCTGATTGTCTACAGCGTTATCATTTTTAGAGAAAAACTCTCTATTTACATCAGCCACGAACCCGTCACGATCCTCTGTGGTATTGAACAAATACTTCTTAGCATAGCGGCTATACCAGCCATTATGCTTCTTAGCCAGCTCTTTCAAACGCTTCCAGTCCAGCTTCTTATGAATAACTGCACTTGGCTGTTCTTCGTGAGTCTTGGTGTTGTGATGAACACCAAGTTCAATATCAGGGTTGTTTACTTTCGCTGGCCCTTCAATTTGTTCAGGTTCGGAGTGCTGAATTTTATCTTCGGAGTAGATGCCTTCCGTGGTCTTGGTCTTGCTGCTTTCGGTGCTTTCAATGTTTTCATTTTTTACATCTCCTTTTATTTCGTCTAAAGAAGGCGCAATTACTTCCTGTGCCTTCTGAATTGCTTTTACGGCGCCAGCTTCCAGAGCTGGCTTTATAGCCTTTGGCAGACTGATATTATTCGCTTCTGCCACGCTCTGAATAGCCTGTGCCTGTCTTATGCGTTCCTGCTTCTCCTGTGCAATTTTACCCATAGCAAAGGCCTGTTGCAGTGCTATATCAGCCATAGCTGCGCCCTGCTGTTCCTGAACGCGGGATACCTGCTGAGGAGAAATCGTGTTAGGTAAATTATTACCCTGCTGAACCTGCTGGTTCGGCTCTTTGTTTTGAGCATGATTAATATCTGGTTGCTTTATCTCTGGGTCCTTCCCCTGCTCTGTTTTTGGTGTGGCAGGAGTGGTAGCATTAGCCTTTATTGGCTGTATGTTCTTGCTGTCAATCTCAGCAGGAGTGCTGTTATCGCCAGCATAATAGATATTGGACCGAATATTCTCTAACTGCTGACGGTATTTATTAGCTACCTGTTTAATTACAGGTGTATCACCTGTACTGATAGCATTCTGAATGCGAACCATTGCCTTTTTGTTTTTACGCCCCGCTACACGATTCGTGTAGTAGTTCCGCAAAAAAAATATTCATATCACACATTGGAAAGCACTCCTTAACTTTTATCAAAAAGTCACGGCTTGGCATTCTGGTTCCGACCTCTATTTTTGCATAGAAGGAAGCAGAAACGCCTAACCTCTGCGCCATTTCCGATTGAGTCAATTTCTCACCTCTACGAAGTTTCTCCAAGCAATTCAAGGTATTTCCCTCCTTTTCATCACACATTTTGTGTATTTCTTTTTACAATGCATATATTATCACACATTTTGTGTTAAGTCAACATTTTTCACACATTTTGTGTTAAAATATTATATATAGAAATACACTTATTGTGATATAAAAAGGGAGTGCCAATATTATGAATAAATTGAGAACATTAAGAAAGGATAGAGGTCTTACACAATCTGAATTAGGCAAAGCTTTAGGTGTGTCGCCTAGCACAATAGGTATGTATGAGCAAGGTAGACGAGAGCCAGATAAAGATGCTCTGCTAGCGATTGCAAATTTCTTTAATGTAACAACTGACTATCTATTAGGTAACGACACCCCCGCCAACACCCCCCAGACCACTACCCCAGCCCGCGACCTTTTAGACATGCTGTTTGCCGATGAACCGGAATTTCTAGCCAAAGTGAAGAACATCGAAATGTCAGGCAAAATAAATAAGCCGGGCGTACTTGCCCAGCTTACCGACCGCCAGAAAGAGCGGATAAAGGATATTATCAAATTGACATATAACGAGGCACTAAACAACGGCGGTACCGCAACCATCAGGACTGTAAGCAGTGATAGCAAGGATTGACAAAGCACCATTTTGCGAGTAAAAGCACGCTAATGAACCATTTTTGCGGAGTTATTAACTCTGATTTAAAATATAGAAAGGATGATGATATGTGGATTTGAAGGATATAAACAACAAATCAAACCTAAAATCAGCAATAGATACTTTAACATTAGACTTTAATTCATTGCTGACTACCATGTTGAAGCGTGACGAAGATTATAAAAAGGCTGCTCTTATATATTATTGGTTACGCGATTATAAAAACCTATTAAAAAATGAAAAGACATTTAGTAGTATGTATCTGCCAGTATACAAAAGAAGAAATATTGTTTCTATAAATTTTGGCTTTAATCCTGGTGCCGAATTAGGTGGCAAACATTATGCCGTTGTTTTACATGATAGTGGAAAGAACAACCCATTGATTACTGTATTACCACTAAGTTCTATCAAAAATAAAGGCCAAAAGGATAACATACATCCAGATAATATAAACCTCGGCAGGGAAATTTATCACCGTGTTGAAAGCAAACTTGATACTCTATATACCTCCATAAAATCAGAATCCGAAACACTAACTGAAATCGAAAAAGACCTCGATGAAACCAATCCTGCTATTGCAGCAGTTATTGAGAAAAAACTAGCTGACCTAACAACAAACATGCAGCGCCTTTCAAAAACAGCAGAAGAATTAAGACATTTGAAAATCGGTAGTTATGGTATTATCAATCAAATAAAAACTGTTAGTAAAATGAGAGTTATCAACCCTACAAACAAATATAGTTCCCTTTATGATTTGAAAATATCATCTGAAACCATGCTCCGAATAGATGAAAAGATTTCTAAATATTACACTATGAGTTGACACGAAACAAAATATAGTATAAAATAAAGGCACAATAAGCGGTTCGCCCGCACTAAAATCAAGATGATGCGGTTAACCCGCAACTAAAACAGAAACACCTTGTGCCTTTCGGTACAAGGTGTTTTTCGTTTCTATGTAAATAGCAACTTAGCGAAAGCGAGTTAACCAAAGTCAACTATTTCCAATTTGGAAACAGTTTGGAACCAACTTGATAAGAGCGTGTGTTGATTCGTAGAGCTGTCAAAGATTTGTTGACAACTGCCAGCGCGTGATACCATTTTCCTGGCACCACGAAAATGGTATAAAAAAGTCCCGCCCATCAGGACGGGATAAGAGCTTTTATTTTTACTAACAGACAAATGATACCGCTAAACAATAACACCATCAATCCGACTCCCAGAACCAAAATGTATGCACCTGCAACAACAGCAAGCACCCCCGATAATACACCGAAGACAATATCAAAAACGATATTGAAAATATTATCAACGATAAATTGCAAAACGTCCACGTTAATCGCTCCTTTAGAAAGGTCGTGACAAAATGTCAGATTTTGAAATAGGCACTAATGGTATAAAAATTCCAGAAAACACAGTGAAAACCATTTATAACGATATTGTCCATCCGTCATTATCTGAAGCAGGAAAAACTATGGCAATCCCCTTCAAAGCAATAAATTGGCTTGCAGAAGTAGCTAAAGCTTATTGCGTTGACAAAATGGCGAATACAGAAAAGCTTAAAAATTGTGTTCAAAAAAGAATTGAATCCATTCCTGATGAAGAATTGCGTGAACCACATAAAAATATTGTTGTTCCCGCGATACTATCCAATTCATATACTGATAGCGAAGAATTGCGCTTAATGTATGCTAATCTTATAGCCAATTCAATGAATAAACAGCAAAAACATCCTGCCCATCCAGCGTTTGTTGAAATAATAAAACAGCTCACACCTAGTGAAGCACTTCTCTTAAAGTCCAGTAATATTTTAACCAATACTACACCGTTTTGTCAGATAAGATATCAGAAAAAGAGTTCTTTTGGTAACTATTCACATCATAATCCCGCTTCAAACAATACTATACGTAAGTTCAACGAAGGAGTAACTGCTTTTAAATATTATATACCTTCTTTAAAAAACATTCCAGTTCCGGACCTACAAATTATGATGGATAATTTTATTCGTTTAAATCTCATAGAGGTGCTTACAGGTAAAATATCAACAAATAAGGATAGTTATATAGACTTTTACAAAGATGAATTTAATATTGAGCTTGAACATTCATATGTAAGTCAAAACGAGGATCAATGGAAAGATTATGAGTTAGCGCATGTTTTATCCGTTATGACTCCAACGGATTTTGGAATGAGCTTCTATGAGGTTTGCGTAGAATAATTATAACGTTTCACTGCAAAATAGCATCAAGCCATATATTTCATACACCAATATTTTACCCGCTGTCTGAAGGAACGGCTGGCAGGTGTAGAGAATATGCAGGAGGTTTGTTCACATGGAAGATATTGTTATCGTTACCGCTGACGATGTTGCTGAGATTGTCGGCACTATCACCATCAGTGTTGCTCACTGAAATCGTAAAGTAATTAGGACACTGACATTGCAATATCATCCGCGACACTATTTTTCTATATATTAAATTAGGAGGCTTCATAAAATGTATATTACTCCGAACAATATGTTCAGTCTTTCCCCTATCAAACGCAAAAAATTCATAGCATACTATATCCCATCCTTATTTGGAATAGGAATACTCAATATGTTAGCTAGGTTAGAAGGAGATATGTCCCCGATACTAATTATCCTTTTCTTAATGCTGGATGTATTCATGATAATCACTGTAATAAGACGACTAAAAGATTTGAAGCAGACAAAAATAGAGATTTTTTTGTTCTTCGTTATATCCTTTATACCTATCATCAATGTGGGTATGTTACTTTACCTATGCTGTGCAAAAAGCAAGATAAAAGACGACCTTCTCTAAGGAGGTGCAGTAATGGCCGTATATCAAGACAAAGACAACCGCAGCTGGTTCTGCAAATTCCGCTATAAGGACTGGACCGGCAAAACACGCATGACAACCAAGCGGGGCTTCGCTCGCAAAAAGGATGCCTTGCAATATGAAATGGACTTCAAGAATAAGAGCCAGGAATCATCAGATATAACGCTCAATGCCCTGGCGGAAAAATATCTGGCAGACTACAAGGTTAATAGAAAATACACTTCGTATGTTACTGTCAGGGCGCGGATACAGCACCACGTTCTGCCATACTTCGGCGATGCCAAAGTATCAGATATTACCCCTATAAGGATAAAGGATTGGCAGAATCACATAAAGGAAAGCAATGTTAGCAGCTCATTAATAAAGTCTATCAATGTGTCATTCAGTGCGATGCTGAATTTCGCTGTTAAATACTACAATTTACCGCAGAACCCTTTTGTAAAAACAGGGAAAACAGGGAAAATTGCCAAGCGTGTTGAGTTTTGGGAGCTAGAGGACTATATGGAAGTATCTTCCAGCATCGACAAGCCAGACTATAAGATACCATTCGATTTACTGTTTTGGTCTGGTATGCGTATTGGCGAGCTTCTAGCACTGAAGGCAGAGGATTTTGACTTCGATAACAACACAATATCCATTACAAAAACATACAACACAGGCTTAAACATGCTTCTATCACCGAAAACTGCCTCCGGTAGCCGCGTTATCAGTATGCCAGAAGCAATAATGGAGGAAACAAAGGAATATTTTGCTTCCATGTATGCTTTGCCTGAATATCCATTCAGGCTGCATAGGATATACACTTATCGCGACTGGTTAAAGCGTTATGCCGAGTTAAACGGCAAAAAAGTTATTCATCTGCACGACCTGCGCCATAGCCACGCGACTTATCTAATAAGACACGCTATCGCTTCCCTGCCAGCCATAGCAAAAAGATTGGGCCACAGCTCACCTGTCATAACATTGAAAACATATGCCCATGTTTACAGTGATAGCGACACCATTATCGCGAACAAAATAGATGATTTTTTAGAAACGTGGTCAAAACGTGGTCAAGATTAAATATGAACAGCAAAAAAGCCCCGCACTGCAGGGCTTCTTCTTTATTTAGGTTAAATCATATTCTTCTGATATGCATCGTAGAGAGCCTTCAGCTCCTCCATCTTGTCATACATCTCAACCTGCAGGCCAGATGCAGTCTCATAATCACCCTCCAATAGAGCAGTCTTTAACAGAGTGAAGAGGGACTTCTCATCAATGCTGTCCTTGGCCAGATAGCAACGGAGGCCATTAATCTTGTTCCAGTTGTAGGAATCCTGATCAGTAACATAATCAGAAACGATTTCCTTGCAAGCACGGACAATATCGCGATTCTCTGGAATAATACGGCTAATAAGCTCAGTCTGCCAACGAACCAGAGCACCAGCCTTGAAAGCATCAATAATGGCATCAGTGAAGGCACCAGCAGCACATACAGCAGCACGCTTCTCAGGATAGTTATCCAAGCCGGACAGGTTCTCCCAAACAGTAGCAGGAGGGGCACCAAAGAGACGGTTACGCTCTTCATCAGTGTAGTCCTCGAATACATCCTTCTCAGAACGATAAGCGCGGTTCTTCTCCAGATAGCCAGCCTCATCACCAGCATCCTTGGACAGCTCAGCCAACAGCTCAGTAGTAGTCTTGTAGGCAGAATACTTAACACCATCCAAAACAGCAGAGTAGATAGCAGCCAGTACCAGATAAGTATTGGTATATGGGTTGCAAGCACGAAGCTCGAAACGAGTAGCGGCAGGATTGTTAATATCACGAATCAGGCCAGCCAAGATAGTACGGTTACGGGATGGAACAGCAGGAGTGTGGCCCAAGGAGGTAACAATACATACAGGAGCCTCGAAGCCTGGCTTCAAACGATTCAAAGAGTCATTGGTAGCAGATACGAATGGGTTAATAACCTCATAGTTCTTCAAAAGGCCCATGATAGCACCATAACCAATAGCACTCATAAAGTCAGCCTTCATATCCTTTGGTGCAAACAGGTTGTAGAACTTGCCGTCCTTCATAATAGCACCCATGCCAATATGAGTATGCTCACCATTACCAGCCAGACCAATCATTGGCTTAGCCTTGAAAGAAACCTCCAAGCCATTCATACGGAATACTTCACGAATCAGAGTGCGGACAATCAGCTCGTTATCAGCAGCCTGCAGGGCATCAGCAAACTTCCAGTCAACCTCAATCTGCTCACATACGCTGACCATACGGCCGGACTCATCCAAATGAGCCTTGATACCGCCAACTTCCTTATGGCCCATCTCAACGCTAAGGCCATACTTATCCAACAGCAGTACAGCCTGCTCCAAAGCATTGCGGACAATGCCGTGGGTACGCTGCCAATACTGCTCCTGCATTACCTGGGAAGCAGACATTTCCTCAATGTTAGCATCCTCCAGCGGAGTCTTTACCCAGAACTCCAGCTCAGTAGCGGAAGTGAAGCAAATATCCTCAACATCTGCACCGTTGATATGCTCCAAACCGGAAATAGTACCAGCAGTATGGAAGATGTTCAGCAATTCCTTCTTTACATAATCCAAGGTATCCTTCAAAACAGCACGGGAATCTACGCGCTTGCCCTCATGAATCAGGAAAGCAGGAATACGCAGAGTACCGATTGGCTTATCAGTTTCCTCGTCATAATTCTCAAAATTATAATCAACAAACCAGTTTACGGATGGATCGATAGGCATATCAACCTTAGCATTGTTCAGAGTTGCAATACCAGCCAACACAACAGAAGAACCATCTGTCTGTACTGCGGAACCAGCATAGAAATCATCCATATCCTTCAAGAAAATTCTTACAGGAATCTTCTCATCAGTATCGTTACCTGCATGGTCAATACCAACCAAAGAAACAAATTTAATCTCTGGATGAGCCTCCAGCATGGCTACAATATCCTTCTTCTCAGAATTCGCAGGGATGACATACAGTAAATCTTCCATTTTAAAACCACCTTTTCATTATTATCTTTGACTAACTGTGGCAATAAAAATAACCGCACAGAAAAAAAGGTCCCAGACCATATATCTCTGTGCGGCTTCATTGCCGTAGAATATTTAACTAACTTACATGAATTATATTAGCATATAAAATCTGCTTTGACAAGGTATTTTACAAAGTTTTTTGTATACCAAATATTCAGCACTTAACTCCTCATAGTTTTAACACCCTATCATCCCTTTTGCAAAAATCTAACTTCCGCAGGTTGCCCTACAGAAAACAGCTCCTTATTCTCCTGAGATATAGAAATCTTTACAATTGGCTTATTTTCCTCTACCTGCTGTCCCTCGGTATTGGCCTGCTGCTCCTGCTCCTCAGCTTCTGGTTCAATAATATCAATAACCAGACCATGATATTTTTCCCTATCTACATAATAATCAACAGCCTGACCTAAACGGATTTTGTCCAGCTGTTCCTGGGTTGGATAGACCTCTATCCACATTTCATCCGAACTGCCAATACTGGCTACAGCCTGCCCTGCCTGAACCTCAGTGCCCTGAGCAATATCTCCCAAATGAACCACACCATCCACAGGAGCCGTAATCTCTGTGGCAGCTCCAGCACCCTTAGCCTTGTCCAAAGCAGCCTGAGCCTGCTTTACCTGCAGCTCTGCTCTTTTGATAGTTTCCGGATTGGCTGCCTGCACAGTCGTATCATAGGTTACGGCAGACTGACTCTGGGCACTAGCTGCGGAAGCTGCTATAGACTGGTATTCAGCCGCAGCCTGATCTCGCTTAACAGCACTAATAGCACCCATTTCATAAAGCTGATTCATGCGCTCCATACGGCTTCTAGCTCGTTCCACCTCTGCACTGGAAGCCCCACTGGCCGGTTGGCTTACCATTCTAGGCGTCTGTACAGTAACACCTTTTTTCACCTGCTCCAGATTTCGTTGGGACAGTTCTACAGTCTGTTGCAGCTGTTTAATCTGCTCATCTGTTACATTTACCTTTACAGTGGCAATCACATCTCCAGCCTTAACCACATCGCCATCCTGCACCAGAATCTGATCCACAGTACCCGTTACCCTGGCCTTGGCATCTACCATATCGCTTGCCACCTGAGCATCTCGTACAGTCATATCTCCCTTGCCATACATGGTATACCACACCAAACTTGACACAACAATTGCCAAGATAATCAATGAGGGAATACCCCAGATTATCAGGCCCTTTATTTTTCTGCTAATATCCTTTTCAGCCAAATTAATTCCTGCCTTTCCTTAGAACTACAGGGTTGTAAACCATCCCTGTAAAGGGTAATTATAAGCCTCTAATGTGAAAAATTCAAGAAAAAAGTGACCGCCACAAGGACAGTCACTTATATCTTTATCCCACTTACCCAGCTAAAATCTGAGTATTATAAGGATTAGTTGTTAGGGCAATCTTCTCTTCTTGGGCAATCATTAGGGGGATAGGTAAAACCTGGGTCCAGCTCTTCATCTGGATTGTTCCATCCCTGACCATGATGTGGTCTGTTATGCCCATGATGTCTGCCATAGCCCATTCCTCGGTCACTACCTGGTCTCTGAGGCACAATTGTAGAAAAATCTACCCCCAGTTCCTTGGCTACATCAGCCCATCTATTGTTAATCTTCTTCATATCCATAACAGCATGAACATCCTTGCCAGAAGCATCCGCCAGCTCAGCTGCTATGCCAATATCCCTGCTGGTATAGCCCTCCTGCAGCAGCTGCAGGGCAGAAGCCGCATTAATTTTGCTGTTGGCAGCTATACGTTCTGCCATCATGGAACGGCGCTCATTCAAAAGTTCCTCCTGAGTAACACCAAAGCTCTCTGCTACCTGCTGCCAGCTATTACTATTGGTTTTAGCATTAACTACATCCGTAAAGGACTTACCGCTAAGCTTGGCAATATAAGCTGCATCACAAGCCTCATGGAAATAACCTCCATTATTGCAATAGCTGAGAATTTCATCTTTGCTTACATTGCAATTGTCAGCCAGTTCCTGTGCCATAGTATTAATATCATACCGTGGAGGCTGCTCCTGAGTAACTACTGGCCGTGGTCTATTGCTACTAGAAGCTGCATTGGCAGTATCCAGCAACATGGTAGAACCTGTTACAATAATGGCACCAGCAGCCAAACCTACAAAGATCTTTTTATAAAAATTTTTCATATCCAACATCTCCTTTACTATGTCCTATATCCTTGTGGATATTTTATTCACTATACATAGTATATGCTGGCAGTCTTAAAAATTCCTGAATGTTTCATTAAAATCAGATTAGAATTATCCTACATCAAAACAGGAACCGCCAATAAATTCCCGCAAAATGGAGGTATTGGGAATATCCTTTTCATCAATAATGGCCTTGAAATACCGACAGAATGCCAACAGTTCCTCTGCCCTGCCATAAACATCGTCCTCTGGGGGAATCTCAGATAGCATGTACATAGCATATTTTTTTAACACAGCCAGCTCGTAAAGCAAGGCAGAATTAAAGGTAGCATCCACCTCATCCTGGAATGGATAGATATTTTTCTGCTCCCCCTCCAGAACCGTTGGCCATCTGCGAATGGTTTCCGCTGCTGATGTACCCCTGGTGCGATAATCCCGCACAATGCGACGGAACAATCTGGCCTGAGTAGTAGATAGACGAACCTCCTCATTCATGTACAAAGGTGTCAAGGAGCTAACATAGATTTTAAATTTTTCCTCTCTAGGAATACTGCTGCTTACCCTGTCATTTAGACCATGAATCCCCTCAATAATGATAGGCTGATTAGACTTGAGCTGAATCACCGCCGATGGCTTGCTATCTCGAATACCCTTTTTGAAATTAAACTTCGGTATGCGCACCAGCTCCCCTGACAACAGCTTTTGCAGATCATGATTGAACTGAGGCAAATCTATGGCCCCTAAACATTCAAAATCATATTCTCCATTTGGCTTCTTGGGGGTATCCTCCCGATTATGGAAATAATCATCCATAGAAATAGAAACAGGCTCCAAGCCCATAACTCTCAACTGTACCCGAAGCCGCTGAGCAAAACTGGTTTTGCCAGAGGAGCTAGGGCCGGCTATCAGCACCAACCGCCTGGTAGCAATCTTTCTGGCAATCTCATCGGCAATATTGGCAATACGCTTTTCGTGAAGAGCCTCCGAAACTCTAATCAACTCCCCAATATTTCCGTTTTCCACAATTTCATTCAAATCCGTTACATATGAACAATGCAAAATTCTAGCCCATTCCTGACTTGCTTCTAGTGTTTTCTGAAATGACATATTCTCACCCCTATTTTTATTTTATTTCCTAATTTCTATAATACGACACAAATCTGAAAAAACCTGCAAAAAAAAGGAGAGTTCCCACTCTCCTAGAAAATTTTATTTGATTTACCCAAAAAGGGCCGTTACAGCCAAATAAGAAAGGGCACCCATAATCGCGGTACATGGTATGGTAAATACCCAGGCCATAACCATTTGCTGAGCAACGCCCCAACGCACGGCGTGAATACGCTTGGCTGCACCAACACCCATAATAGAGCCTGATACTACATGGGTAGTACTAACAGGCAGATGTAACATGGTAGCTGTAAAAATTGTGATGGAAGAATTCAAATCCGCGGCAAAACCATTTACAGGCTCCAGCTTGAAAATTTTACCGCCCACAGTCTTGATAATACTCCAGCCACCTAGAGAAGTTCCTAAAGCCATAGCCGTAGCTGCCAGAATCTTAACAATGGTTGGTACCTCAAACTCAGAGATTACACCGCTGGAAAACAGGGCCAAGGTAATAATACCCATAGATTTCTGGGCATCATTAGAGCCGTGGGAAAAGGCCATAGTAGCTGCCGTTACAATCTGCATTTTCTTAAAGCGATGATTCAGCTTGGATGGGCTGGAATTGGAAAATATTCTAAACAGTATTGTCATAATAATATAGCCCATTACCATACCAATCAAAGGAGAGGTTACCAAAGCGATAACAATCTTGCCGATACCAGCAAAATTCAATCCTGCCATTCCCATATCAGACATGAGCACACCGCCAATCATACCGCCTACAAGGGCATGGGAAGAGGAGCTAGGCAAGCCAATTTTCCATGTAAACAGATTCCAAATAATGGCACCCATCAAAGAAGCAATAATAACCGGTTCCTCAATGGTTCCTACTACAATATCTCCACCAATGGTCTTGGCTACACCGGTACTAATCATAGCTCCCAGGAAGTTCAGCACTGCCGCCATAATAATGGCCTTACTAGGAGATATAGCTCTAGTGGATACCGAGGTAGCAATAGCATTGGCTGTATCGTGGAAGCCGTTGATAAAGTCGAATATCAAGGCCAGCAACACTACAATAATTATAAAAGGATGAATATCAAGCATACTTCATTACCACACCTTTTAACAAATCTGCCATTTTTTCGCAGTGATCCAGAGTATCCTCTAATCCCTCCAAAAGGTCCTTCCATTTTATCAGCTCAATAGGGTCCTTGAAATTCTCAAAGAGATAAGCCAGCTCGCCGCGGAATACATGGTCTCCCTCGCTCTCCAGCTTGTCAATACGAGAAGTAATCTTCAGAAGCTCCTCCTGATTTTTGGTAATGGCATGCAAAAGTGTAGTAGCACGTTTTATCTCAGCTGTGGATTCAATCAACAGCTTGGTAAGACGCAAAGCTCCTTCTCTAGCTGCCTCGTTGGTATGATAGATAACAATGCGCTGCAGCATTCCCTGCAGCTGGTCTACACCGTCATCCATGCCGTTGGCAATGGCATAGATATCCTCACGGTCAATAGGAGTAATAAAGGTCTGGTTCAGCTTGTCAATAATGGTATCGTTTACCTTATCGGCCTGATGCTCCAGATCGTTAATCTCCTTCACCTTGATGTCCGCCTTGCGGTGATCCATCATAACTTCATCCAGCAACAAAGCACCCTGATAAAAATAATCAGCACTGGTTTCAAACAGCTCAAAGAACTCATTGCTCTTTTTTTTTGGTTTTAAATCAAACATGTATATCCCCCTTTAAGGATAAATTATACTTATTCCGTTACTATTTTATCATTAATCCCTTGCCTGCGCAATAATATTCTCTCTCTTATCCAACGTTTCAAAAGGAATGCAATAGCATATGGAAAGGTTACGAAATTTTGACTTTTTCCTATATTAGTATCTCCCAGCTTAATACCGTACTTTACATCTTCATAATCCGCTTCAGATACAATTTTATTAAGAGATTTGGATGTACCATTTGTGGCTTTTACTTCCACCGGTATTAACGAATCTGCATCTCTAACAAAAAAATCAATCTCCATAGTAGCCGTCTGATTACGATAAAAATACAAACCAAAGCCTTGAGCTACCAACATCTGAGCCACGATATTCTCATACAAAGCACCCTTGTAAACGCCAAAATTCTTATTTTGCCGTAAATCAAGCTGAGCCTCCTCATCCAGGGATGCAATTAACAAGCCAGTATCACCATAATATATGCGATAATTATCCGGATTGTAATTTCCTCGCAAGGGAAGCTCTGGCTGCTCCAGACAATAACATATATTAACAATTCCTGCGTTTTCCAACCATTCATTCACGCCAACATATTCACGACTACGAGCCCCATGAGCCACCTTGGATATTTGAAATTTTTTATTTTCCTTCCCCAGAAAAACAGGTATTTTGCGATATACATTCAAAATTCGGCCTTGGTCAAATCCGCTGGCGTATTTAGTTATATCCTCCTCATAATCCAGAAGCAGCTGTTTTTGCAGCCCCAGTGTGCCAGAAAAATTTCCTGTGGATATAAATAACCAAACCACTGCCGGCATCCCACCTAAAATCAAATACTCCCTAAAATTTTGCTGAAGCACTGACAGTACAGAATTTGGCAAGGGCTTAGTTTCTTTCATATATTCATAGATGCCTTCAATTTGCTTGGCATCATAACCCTTAGCCCAAAGGAATTCCTCAAAATCCAAAGGATACATAGTAATATCTTCCTTGTATCCTACACTATTAGATTCGATTTCCTGATAGCTAATCCCCATAAGAGAGCCTGAACAAATAACATCATAGCGCCCATCCAGCTTAAATGCTTTTAGACTGGTAGCACAATCAGGGCATGCCTGCAGCTCATCAAAAAACAGCAAAGTATTTCCCGGCTCCACCTTCAACATAGGATTAATCATAGTAATGTTGCGTATAATCTTATCTACATCATACCCATCAGCAAATATGTCCCTATATTCCTTTTGCAATACAAAATTAATCTCTACTACATTCTTATAATTGTTAGCTGCAAAATGCTCTATAGCCTCCGTTTTGCCAATCTGTCTAGCACCTTTAACAATCAGCGGTAAATGATTCTCTGTATTCAACCACTGCTGCAACACAGCATCTATCTTGCGTTTCAATCTATCCATCACAAAATTCTCCATATTTTTCCACTTTAAATCACATTTTTAAGAGGTATTTACTCAATTTTATCACATAATTCAGCAGAAAAACAACTCGTTTATCACAAAATTATTCTATTTTGATTAGAGCATAGTGTATTTTTGCTATGAGAGCTCTAGGCATTGCACCTTCCGAATTTAGTCGTTACCTAACTTTACTCTAAAAAATAGGACTGCATCACATTTGATGCAGTCCTATTTAGATCAATATTGAAACCAGCCCCTGCCTTTTTTCTCAACTCTTCGTGCTAATCGCATAGATTGTTGCAGAAGGCATATCAATATTTGCAGATTTTCCTCCGCCACGCTCATATGAGTAGTCTTATCCCCATCACATATATCCTGTTTATCACTTTTCACTGTGTTATTATCATACATATGATTAAGCCCCTTAATCATATTCCTTAGCTGTTCAGAGATTTGCCAGCTTCTAGTCTTGCTGCCAACCGAAAAATCATTCATGGCTTTGCCTGACAAATCTCTGCCTAGAAGATAGTCCAAAGATACATCATAAAAATCAGCAAAATCCAATAATGCCCCTAATTCCGGAGCTCTTTTCCCATGCTCAATAAGATACATAGCCGAGGTGGTATATTTTCTGTTATATTTAGCATTAAAAATCTCACATAATTGTTTTTGTGTCCAACCTCTTTGTAAACGCAGCTCTCGAAATCTCATCATGACTATCTCCTAATGATATAACTTTTTACACATCTTGACCAGCAGTCAACGTAGTTAATTTGCTGCCCACATCCTTAAATCAAACTACTGTACCTCCTCGCAATGCTCTTTGCAACCAGGCTTCCTTTTCCCAAAAGACAAGCTGCAGTCTCCGACTGCTGCTCAATTGCCTACTTTCACCTCAATTACGCAAAATTCTTTTCAGTGCATGTACACCCTTTTCGCCAACGGCCTGTTTGATGACACTTTTGGCAATTCCAACAGCACTGCTATCTATGTGGTACAATATTTTTAGAGCATCACTTTCATCCTTGCTATCCGTAAAAACCTCAAAAAGCATAGGCTGTTCTATCACAGTTGGCTCCAGCCATCTCTGCATATTAGCAAGAAATTCCTCCTTGTTTTCTGCTGACATATACTCAAATCCCAAATCCTCGGCATAATGTTTCACCAAGGTACGAGATTTATTGCCAAAATGCCCTGCCGCCGCCATATAGGCATCAGCATCCTTACCAAATTTGGCTGCCTTGTGATTGTAATTTTTAAACTCCGTACCCACGCCATTATTAATCAACAATAACCGTATATTTTTACCAAGGTAATGGTTACCACAAGCATTCATATCATAAAAGAAAGCTAAATCTCCAATTACCCCAAAGAAAAGTCTGCTATCGTCGGCTAAGGCTGCACCTAGTAATGAT
>Ga0129311_1000720_pt1 | contig 26906 bp, 37 predicted proteins | sample Go1ome_FD_94435 | JGI IMG/M metagenome (GOLD analysis project Ga0129311, IMG submission 94435) | Western lowland gorrila individual fecal microbial communities from Wisconsin, USA - Go1022B metagenome | ecosystem: Host-associated > Mammals > Digestive system > Large intestine > Fecal | place... | reverse complement strand
GAGCAGAGCAGAGCAGAGCAGAGCAGAGCAGAGCAGAGCAGAGCAGAGCAGAGCAGAGCAGAGCAGAGCAGAGCAGAGCAGAGCAGAGCAGAGCAGAGCAGAGCAGAGCAGAGCAGAGCAGAGATTATCATCAATTGATATTCTAAAAGGAATAGGAATTATTTCTGTTGTTGTTGGTCATGCAATGAACACGGACAATTACTATTCAAACTCTGTGGAACTTACTAGACGATTTGTTTACTTGTACCATTTGGCAATTTTTTTCTTTTGCAGCGGGTATCTCCTTAAGGCAAAGCCACTAAAAAATGTAATTTTAAAGTTTTTCAAGCAATATAAGATGTTCTTAATTATTTGCATTAGTTCATTTGCACTACTCCCTTTGTGGGTTAAAGTTGGAATGGTTACATGGAGGGGCTATCATGAAATTGTAGTTAAAGCCAAGAATATTTTACTTTTCAGACAAGATGGATATTTTGACGGTGCAATGTGGTTTGTGCCGTTTATGGCAGTTACAAGCTTTATATATTCGCTACTCCTGGTGATAAAACAAAGAAGCAATAAGGCCTATTACTTCTTTGTAATAATGTGTGCAATTGTGGGAACTTATCTGGTGATGAAAAAAGGTGTCGGTGGTTATTACAAATGGATTGCATTACTGATGATTCCTATTATGGCGATCGGACAAGAGTACAGAAAATTCGAAAGTGAAATTGTTAAACAAAGAATCCCGTTGATTTTAGTTGCCGTCATAATGCTTTTTCTGTGTACACAAGGAGAAATCGAACTTTCAAAGGGAGTAATTTTTGGATGTTTGTTCTATCCGATTACGCTGCTGGGTATTCTCTTTTGCGTCAAGCTAAAAGATTGGATTATGAAAAACAAGAATCTGTCTGATATTCTGTCATGGATTGGTTCAAATAGCATGTATGTGATGGGATACCATTTTATCGTGTTTAAATTAGTAGATATCATAACATCTGCTTTTGTAGTTACAACATCAGAACAACTGAAACTGTTTCCATATAGCTTTCCGCAGTGCAGAATTTTGTATATTTTTTTTGGCGTACTACTGCCCTGTGCTGCCCGTTATATGTTAGATAAAGGAAAATATTATATAAGGGATATTGACAAAAAATGACTGAAGAAAGACAATTTATAAGCAAGCAAGCAAGCAAGCAAGCAAGCAAGCAAGCAAGCAAGCAAGCAAGCAAGCAAGCAAGCAAGCAAGCAAGCAAGCAAGCAAGCAAGCAAGCAAGCAGAGATTATCATGGCTTGATACATTAAAAGGTATAGGTATTGTTCTTGTTGCAATAGGACATATCTATTCCAATCGAACTGTTTTTAATTGGCTGTATTCTTTCCATATGCCGCTTTTTTTCTTAGCAGCAGGATGGGTATATAAAGAAAAGCCGATTTTAACAGACATAAAGAGGCGAATCCAGACCATACTTATTCCATATTTCTCGTTCGGACTGCTGGTGCTTTTATATTGGCAATTGATTGAGAGAAGATTCCGGGATTCGGATATGAGCTTCATGGATTCTCTGTTGGGTCTATTTTCTGGTTGCTATGATAATTTGGACTTCAATGTTCATCTTTGGTTTCTGCCATGTTTCTTTGTGACAGTGATTCTGTTCAATATACTGGTTAATCTGGGTGGCAGGAAAATTGCGTATATTGTTTCTGCTTTGATGAGTCTGATCTATGTTGTTCTTCCAATGCCGGAGTTGGTCTGGGGCTTTAATCGTGTGTTCAAGTACATAGGATTCTATTCTGTAGGAGTTTTCTTGGCAGGGCGAGGAACAAAGATTGTGGATAGAAAGATAAGAACAGGAGTGGTCGCGGTAGTTTTGCTTATCTTAAACTTTTTCTTATCTCTCCACAGTTTAACCATGGGAATCATGTGGTTCGTGACGGCACTTATTGGCGTGGCTGCTATGATTTTGATTTCCCAGTTCATCTACGAAAACAAAATCTTGCAATACTTTGGTCGGATTTCTTTAATCGTTCTTTGCATCCACGGTCCGGTGTATCGGATTGTGGTGAAAATTGTATCAATTCCATTGCATATGGCAACAGATGCGGTAAGAGAAAATTTCTTACTGGCAATGTTAGTAGTGATTGTTACGATGGTGATATGTAGTCTAGCATATGAGGTCGTCGTAAGAGTTGCTCCGTGGATGGTTGGTAAGAAAAAGATTAAAACTCGCTGATGTCTGGTACGGAATGACCTACCATGAAGATGTCGCAGCCGTAAAGGACAGCTTCAAGAAAATGTTAGAAAAAGGCGTGTACAAGGCTGATTTATTTGCAGACTTGTGATATACTGGGAGCGTGAGCTCCCTACGCTGCTCTGATAATCACACACCTCTCCGTGGTGAGCGGCAGGCAACGGTCTTATGATCGGCGAAGATGTGAGAAAAGATAGTCGAAAATGAATCATACTACCCAAAAGAATAGGGGGTGTGTATTATGGGAATCTTGTCACTGTTTCAAAGAAAACAGAAAAATACACAAGTAGTTCTAAAAAGCAATACTTCTTTGGAAAGGACAGCAGACAGTATTCTTAGCCAAAGAGGAAAGCAAATAGTAGATGGACTAAACAAAACCACAGCAAGTACCGGAACTCCGATGGATAAATTACATGGTGGAGCAAAAAGGATGGCTCAAATGTCAAACATAGGTGGTGGCTCAAAAGCAACTGGTGGAGGTGGCGTTGATGAAGGAATGAAAGCAATGCTACAATACACACAGGCCAACACTGTGAAAAAGATGGTGTCGCAGAGCGAGAAGAAAAAGATTTCAGGTAAGAAGTAATATTGCCCTCACCCAAACACAGTATTATACTTAAACCATTAAAAAGGAAAGAGGTTATCACCATGCCCAGAACAAAAGGCAGCAAAAACCGTCCCAAAACTAATAACGACTACGCATCCCAGATCACAGAGAAGCAGGAGACTATTGCGTCTCTGAATACTGAGATCGTATCCATCCAGAAAGCGATTGAGGAGCAGAAGAACACATTGAAAGAGAAGAAGATTGCTCTGAAGAAGGCCGAAAAAGAAGTGGCATCCATGGAAGCGAAGAAGGCAAAGGCAGATGCTAAGGCCGCTGAAGAAGCTAAGAAGGTTGAAGCCGAGAGTGTGGTTAAGAAACTGCTGGCAAGCGGCATGAGTGCGGACGAGATTCTGGAAAAGCTGAAATAAAATAACCCAAGAAAAAAATAAATGCCGTGTGGACAAGCTGAACTCCAGGAGTTCACACGGTATTTTTTGAAGGCCGCCATATAGTTTATAACGAAAATAAAAGAAGAACAAAATTTAAAGAAATGGAGCGTGACACAAAATGAATTTATCAAAAATACACCACATCGCAATTATCGTATCTGACTACGAAGCTGCAAAGGATTTTTATGTGAACAAACTGAGGCTCTCTGTCATCAGAGAAAACTATCGCCCGGAGCGCAAAGACTGGAAGCTGGATCTTCGTGTTAATGAACACACTGAGCTGGAGATTTTCGCTGAGGAAAACCCACCGAAGCGTGTGAACCGCCCGGAAGCCTGCGGTCTGCGTCATCTTGCTTTCTGTGTAGAGAGTGTGGAGCAGACAGTGAATGAGCTGGCAGAGGTCGGGATTGAATGTGAGCCAATCCGTGTGGATGATTACACTGGCAAGAAGATGACTTTCTTCCATGACCCAGACGGACTGCCGTTGGAGCTGCATGAGTAAAATGAAGAAAACAAGAAAACCAGGCGGTGGCCGGAAGAAGCTGAAGCCGGAGTATGATGCCAGGAAAAATCTGAAAGAGCAGATGGAAAGTGCAGTGGCACTTTATGAGGAGGAATGCTCCCTCCAAGATATCGCAGATGCTCTAGCTCTAAACCCCATTAAAGTGAGGAAGCTGCTCATCACGGCAGGTGTGTATGAATCAGAAGTGGCGGAAAAAGTAAAAAACACTTTTGAAGAATACCGTGAAACTCAGGACTACAAAACCTCCATACTCTCAACCGCAAATGCGCTTCAACTCTCCAAAGCCTCCGTTACCTCGTATCTGCCTTATCAGAAAGGTGTATACTTCCCAAGTACTGCTGATAAAGAAAAAATTAGTGTTGGAGCAGAGCGGCAGCGGAGATACAGAGCAATGAAGCGGTGGAGGACTGACCCGACAGAAGAGAACTTCTGGGGAGTGATTGTGGCTTATGCTGGGGTGAAATTCAAAACCTACTCTGGCTTACCATTTTCCTACGAAGTGCGAAAGGGAAGAAACGGCGAGTACACGAAGGAGCTGTGGATCGACAGACGGGAGAAAAGCAAAAGTCTAGCATGGAGTTCGATACTGCTGGCACTGGGAAATATTAAAGGGAGAGTAGTGGACCGACCAAAGGCTCTGGGTGACATCCGAGGCGTAACTTACATATATGGAATGTTCTATCGGTTCGGCCTGATCGATGTGCCGGACGAGGTGAAAGTGAAGATGAAGCACCCAAAGAAAAATACCAAGAAATAATGAAAAAATCCAGTTGCTATGTATAGAACTCTGAGGTAACATCCATCACAACCGGGGAGCAGAATGTATTGCTCACGGTTGGAAAGGACGGAAGCATTATAGAAAAACTAAAGGAGATGCTGGAAGATTATTTATCAAAAACGGAGCCGGAGTTTTATCCGCCAGTGGAGAATCTGCTGGATTTGATCTACGAGCATTACACGGAGAACAACCCGGCGGCACCGAAGACCACAGTGGCTGGTAGAGCTGCCAAGGAAAAAGAGAAAGAACTGGAGAGGTGGCTGAGAGGGCTGGATGGCATGGATCGCTTGGTCGAGGACTACGGCGGCCAGATACCTCTCTGGGAAAAGATCATGTATCGGCAGGGGAGTGTGTGCTGTGTCTGGGAAAAGACAGCATTCGAGGAAGGTCTGAAAGTTGGGATACGGCTCATGTCAGAAGTATATAGTTTGTAACGGAAATAAAACAGAAGTATACAAAAAATACCCTCGCTTGTTACGGCGAGGGTGTGTGTTGTACACAGTGTGGTTGGTTTATTCTTCCGGTGCTTCAGCTTTTTTCTTCTTCGGCGCGATCATCTTATGGCCGGAGTAGATTGCCATGCCCATGCAGCCTAATGCTCCGTAAGCAAAATACTTGTGGGCTTTCATTAGTTTCTTGCAGCCTGTGTAGAAGCAGCCTGCCATGCAAGCAAGTGCTCCGAGTGACCAATACTTATGTGCTTTCATTTTGTGTGTCCTCCTAATCGTTATCTTCTGCCCGTATTCTGAGCAGTTCCTCTATTTCATTGTAAGCGGTCAATAATCCCCCGGATACAAGTGAATACTCCGTTGTGAGATAATAGATTCTAAGAAATCTCAGAAATCTAAGAAGTCCTAGAAGTTTAAGAAGTCTTAGATTGCCGCATGAGATTTATTAGAAGTCTCAAAGAATGGAGTGAGAATATGGCAGGCGAGTATCGTAGTTTAAAGAAACAGCATTACTTGAGTCTCATCAAGGAATGTGCAAGCAGTGGGAAGAATAAGCAACAATGGTGTTCTGAAAATGGAATCAAATATTCCACATTCATGCGTTGGCAGGCTCTTCTGCGAGATGAGGTAGCGGATCAAGTCATGGAGCAGCAGACTATTGTTCCTGTAAAAATAGCTCCACCAATTGTTTCCGTTCCTCATCCAGATACTGCTCTGCCGCAGGAGATTCATATCAGGAAAGGCGAGGTGTCAATCTCCTTGCCGTGCTGTTTGCCTGCTGCGTATATTCTGGAAATCATTAAGGGACTCGCCTAATGCTGGGGGATATTCGTCAGGCCAAAAATGTGTATATCGTTACCGGGTATACAGATATGCGAAAAGGAATCCGCAGTCTGGTTCCGTATGTCATGCAGAATTTCAAAATGGATCCATATGAAAGTGGGCTGTTTCTGTTCTGCGGCAAGAAGTGTGACCGCTTAAAGGCACTGCTCTGGGAACCGGATGGATTTGTGCTTCTGTATAAGGTTCTGGATAATGGTCGTTACCAGTGGCCGCGGAATGAGAAAGAGGTCAAGGAACTGACATGGGAGCAGTTTACATGGCTCATGCAGGGTCTGAGTATTGAGCAACCCAAAGCGATTCGTCCTGGCAAGCCAAAATTTTATGTGTAGTTTTCAACATAACAGCTTTTTTTCGCGTAATATTCTGACCAAATAAACATGCTTTTCAGCGTGGATTTTCTCTACTGCAAAGTTTCTTGTTATGCTGGAAAAATGCTCTTTTCTCCTGTATAATTTTCTTAAAGAACTACAGAAGAAAGGCGGCAAAAGCATATGACAGATATCGATTTAAGCACTCTGTCTCCGGAAGTTGCTGCCTATATCCGCGCACTCAAAGAAAAGAACGAGAAGCTGGAAAAGGAAAACCAAGAACAGAAAATTGCGCTTGTTCGGATGCAGTCTCTGAACGAGCAGCTCGTTTGCCTGCGCAAGCGGATGTTTGGACAGTCAAGTGAAAAAATCGAATATGTTGACTGTGACCAGCTCGATTTCTTTAATGAAGCCGAAACGTATTGTGACGCAGCAGCCCCTGAGCCGGGAAAAACTGTACCTGTAATGGCGCATACCCGCAAATCGAAGCGCACAAAGGCGGAACTTACAGAAGGGCTGGAACACCAGAAGGTTCTGTGTGAACTGCCGGAAGAAGAACAGATTTGTGCGAAGTGCGGCACAAAGATGACTCCGATTGGCGAAAAATATGTTCGGACAGAGCTTATTATTGTGCCTGCAAAAATTTCTGTGGTTGACTACTATGTAACTACGTATAAGTGCGTCCACTGTGAGCAGGATGTGGGCGAAAGCTACATTGAGCAGGCCAAAGCACCTGTTCCGGTTATGAAGAAAAGCATGGCAGCAGCTTCTACGGTTGCTTACGTTATGCAGGAAAAGTTCCAGAAAGGCGTACCTCTTTACCGGCAGGAAGAGTACTGGAAGGGACAGGGCATTGACCTTCGCCGGAACACAATGGCAAACTGGATTATTCGAAGTTCGAGGTGGTTTGTTCCTTTGTGGGAGGCTTTCCGAAAAGAACTCCTCCAGTGTGACATTGTAAATGCAGACGAAACGAACTGTCATGTTCTGAAAGAAGACGGTCGAGAGTCGAAGCAAATGTCAAAGATGTGGGTGTTCTGTTCTCCGGAAAAGAACATTGCATTGTACCAGTACAGACCCAGCCGTAAAGGGCAGGTTGCCAAGGAAATGTTAGATGGTTTCTCTGGCTACCTGCAAACCGACGGCTATTCGGGTTACAATGCGGTAGAAAATGTAACTCACGTCGGTTGCTGGGCTCACGCCAGACGCAAGTGGGTGGATTGCTTTGTAAACCAAAAGCCGGTGGACGGAAGTAAGTCTCAGAAAGCCTTTGAATATGTAGAGAAAATTTTTGCATTGGATTCAATGTGGAAGGATTTGTCGCCCGATGAACGCAAAGCACACCGCATGGCAGAATTGAAGCCTGTTATGGATGAATATTGGGTATTCCTGAACAGCTTTGAAGCAGAAAAAGATTCTAATCTCGGAAAGGCACAGACTTATTCGCTGAACCAGAGAAAAGCGTTGGAAAGCGTTCTCCTTGACGGACGGTTGACTCTTACAAACAATATTGCAGAACGTACCGTTAAGCCCTTTGTCATGTCCCGAAAGAACTTTCTGTTCTGCGACACCTCGAAAGGTGCTGATGCAAGTGCGCTATGTTTCAGCATGATTGAAACCGCCAAACGCAATGAGCTTGATCCTTTCGGGTATCTACTCTTCCTCTTGCAGGAACTTCCCAAATTAGGAGACGAACCAGCTCGTGAACAGCTCGAACGGCTCTTTCCGTGGTCTGATGCAATTCCTGCATATTGCCATCTCTCTTGACTTTTGGGGCATTCGATTCCGAGATGCTCCATTTTTAGACCTAACGGGCGATTATTGACCGCTTACATTTCATTGTTACTTGCCGGCCGAACTGCTGGTTTCTCTTTGTAGGTCTGTGCACCGCAGTCTGGACAACGGTCGGGCATCGACTCAGCAGGAAAGCAGTAGCGGCAAGCGTCGCAAAAATAATAACTCAATTCATGTTCACCTCTAAGATATCCTCAAACGGAATGATGGTCGGCAGTTCTTTGCCTATGGCGTTCGTTACGCCTGTGTAAATCTTCAGTTCCTTATTTATTGCATCCACAGAATCAACCTTACCAGGAAGGTCTTCATAGTACCCATCCGTAAAATACTTTACCTTCACCAGCTGATTCTTTCTCAGTTGGCCGATTTTATTTCCTAGTATCTCTTTCTGCTCCTCGGACAAATCAATCCGTTTGCCCTTCAGATGGTCTTTGCCCTCGGAAGCAATCTCATCCTCGTAACCGCGTAGAGCGGCAAATGGGGAGAAGATTTTGGCACGGTTTTGGGCTGTCATCCGTGGCTTGATGGGTTCTGGCCGGGAGAGGGGAAGTAGATCAGTATACTTCATCTGGACGGCTCTGCCTTCCGGTGTGTTTTTGTAGTCCATGCTCGCCCTCCCGCTTCCTTTATTTATAGATATTCTTCCCGAACTCATAGGCTTCCTGAAGGTGATTGGTTTCAGCAATGTGCGGTGCGCCGTTTGTGTCACCGCAGCCGCCAGCCAGAACCATTCCCTTATCGTGGAATCCGATATAGTTGACGACAGCAAATTTATAATAGGAAACCGCCTGCTCGAATGTCCAGAAGAAATCATCGGCAGAGGTCATTAGCAAGGCACTGTCGTGGATGGGATAGCTTTCGTAACGGCCAAGTGGAGGATTGGAATCCTCCTCAGCGATACAATAAAACCGTTCAATGAATGCCTTAATGGGTGCGGCAAAAGTCCAGAAATAAAGCGGGGAAGCGAACACGACGCAGTCCGCAGCCTTGATCTTCGGAACCAGATCGTTGAATGCATCCTTTTGCACACACGGTTTGCCGTAGCGACAGGCGTTGCAGCCAAGACAGCCATTTATTTTTGTTTTATAAAGAGGGATGATTTCCACAGAGTGTCCAGCTTCTGTGGCTCCTTTAGCGAAAGATTTAGCAAGCTGGGCAGTGTTTCCGTTTGCACGGCCCGCTTGGATGATAAGTATGTTCTTCATTTATACCAGCCCCTTAACGAATTTCACGGCACCAGCAATCTCCTCTGCATTGGGATGTCCCTTTGCGATGCCGCCGACCAGCTTGAACGGACCGAAGGTGTCGAAGCCGGGGCAACCGTAGGAGCCGATGACCGTGGAGTCTTTCTGCTGGATGGCTTCTGTGATTTTCTTTGTGTAACTATCACGCTTTGCACCGTAAGTATAGAGGATTGCCGTTTTCTTCCCAGCAGGAAGATTCTTCTCTACAAATGCCATCACTCGCTTCTCAAACTGCGAGAAGTAGATGCCTGATGCGAAAATGATGAGATCGTAAGGCGTGAGATCAGCAGTGTCAGTCTTAGTGACATCAATCAAAGTGGTGTCAGGTGTAGTAACAGCATCAATCAGCTTCTTCGTGTTGCCGTGATGCTCAGAATAATATACGATTGCGGTTTTCATGTTGCTCTCCCTTCTAGTCGGCTTTATGACCGCCGATGGTTTTATTTCGTTCCCTCATCGTAGCTCCGTCCAGATAGTTCGTGCCTTTCAGCACGGCGTTCTTGCCGAACTTCTTCTTGATGCCCAGCATCACATCCTGTAGTTTTTTCTCTTTTTCCAGCTTACTCGTGTCTGTGAACAGGTCAACTTGGAAGATGCCCTCATCTTTAACCACACGATTGGCCGCGATGGTGATCCTTCTTACAGTCAGAGTTCTATCCGCTATCTGGTCGAATAGGGTAGAAGCCGCCTTGATGAGCTGACTGCCGAGGTTGGTCGGGTTATCTAATTTTACAGTTCCGTGCGCACCTTTCGGAACGGTTCGGCCGTAGTGGTCGATGTGTACTGGACCTTTATATTTACCACTGTCACAGTTCTCGCGGTCATAGCCGACATCCAATGTGAGAGAATCCGTGACAAGCCCTTTGTCCGTAAGCTGGAGGACAAGACTATCCGCCATTTCCTGGACGATGATTCTTGCCTTATCATATGGATAAGGGCAGGAGAGTACCTGTCCCTCACTGATACTATTTGTGCTAGGCCGATAGGCTTTGATTTCTTTCATGCCGCAGGGCTCTAGCCCCCAAGCATGGTCGATCAGCAGCTCTGCATCGACACCGAACTCCTTATATAAAATGTCCTGATAGTTCAGGCTGTATCGGGCAAGTTCGCCCATTGTGCGGATACCGTGCTTCTCCAGCTTTTTCACTGTGCCGGGGCCAGTCATCCAGAAGTCGGTGAGCGGCTTGTGGTCCCAGAGCAGGTAGCGGAAAGACTCCTCATCCAACTCAGCGATGCGCACGCCGTCTGCATCAGGATCGGCGTGCTTGGCGGTGATGTCCATTGCCAGCTTTGCAAGATAGAGGTTTGTTCCAATTCCGGCGGTGGCCGTGATTCCTGTCGTATAGAGAACTTCTCGAATCATTGTTTTCACGAGATCATGCGCCGACATGTGATAGTGGGACAGGTAAGATGTAATATCGAAAAAGCACTCATCAATGGAATACACCACAATGTCCTCTGGTGCGATGTATTTCAGGTAGATACCATAGATCTGACGGGATACCTTTTCATAGTACGCCATCCGGGGCGGGGCGATAAGATAGTCGACTGCAATGGATGGGTCAGCGGAGAGGGTGAGAGCGTCGTAGGAAGAAGATGCAAAGGTGGGAATACCGTCCTTATACACAGTCTTCCTTGATCGTACCGCTTCCCGTAGTCTTTGTGCGTTGACTTCCTTGACCTTTTGCACGACCTCAAACAGCCGTGCGCGGCCTGGGATGCCGTAGGCTTTGAGAGAAGGGGACACAGCCAGACAGATGGTTTTCTCTGTGCGGCTTGCATCAGCTACAACCAGATTCGTGGTGAGAGGGTCGAGGTGGCGGGCTGTACACTCGGCAGAAGCGTAATAGCTTTTCAGGTCTATACAAGCGTATATTTTTCGTTGCTCCGTCATTTTGCTCCTCCTCTCTGTGTATTGCTTACATTACTTCTTGCGCATTTCCTCTTGTAGCACTTCGCTGCACAGTCCAACACACTCGTTGCAGATGCAGATATCGTCCGAAGCAACAATCATCTTCTCAACTTCATTACTGGATTTGCCACAGAAGCTGCACTTGATTTCTTCTGCCTCAGTGTATGGCTCAATGTGTTGTTTGTTCAGCTCTCGCTTTACCTGCCTGTCGGCAAAGTCGAGCGATGCAGTAGCTTTATGAATCCGTACCAAATTCTTGAGATACTTTCCAACACGATCCTGTTCGATTTCCGGTAGGCAGTTATAGTCGGAAAGCAGGGCGTCAGTTGTTTTATATACTGGTGTCATCTTCTTCATCCCAATCTCCAGCATTGATAAGTTGGATTTGAACATCGCGGAGTTCCTTGATGTGCTTTCCAAGTTCCAGCAGGAAGTTCACGTCAATTTCCCAGAATCGTTCCTTCTGCATTTGCATCTTTAATAGCTTATACAGCTCCCACATGGCCGGTTGGAACTCTTCTGGATCGATGTCAGAAATACAGGTGGGTTCGACGGGCTTGTCTGGGTGCATAATTTTACCGTTATCGTTTACGAGAAGTTCTCCGGCTTCAGCGGCCTTTACATACAGAACAACTACATCACGCATGAAGAGGTTGGCAAAGTAGTGTGCGAGAGCATATTCGTCCACAGTGCTGTTAAAAGGAGAAAATGCTGCATCGAGCATATTATCGAGATAGTGTACGATATGACTCCAAACAGCAGGATTCCAATCAATATGGTCGGGCTTTTTATTATAATGTTCGGCATCGTATTTCCCGGCAACATATTTTGAAATCGCCTCGGCAATGAACTCCTGCCAGAACCAGTAGCCTTCCTGTTTCAGCTGGATGGAAGTGGTGTTAATGCCGCGAAGTCTGTCGGCAAGGGAAATATTATCCAAGAAATTCGGGTCATTATAGCGATGAAGATTATCCGTCTCCGAATTGATGGCATACCAATGTCCGAGTTCATGCCAGAAGAACCAGCAGAAGTTTTGTTCACTATTGTCAGGCAGCAGATTCTGTCGAATCAGGATTGCGCTGCCGTTTTCCCCGTGGATATACTCCATAATGGAGTCTTCAGCTGGAATTTCCTTATAAGAACAAGCCACATCAGTAAGAGCCTGTTCTCTGACCTTGCGGAAGTCACGGCCATTGGCGACATAAATCTGTGGGCAGGGGAAGGTAACCGGCGGCATGATGGATTCAAAAATGTTGTAAGCGGCAGGTGCTAAACACTGGATTTCAAGTTTAGAGAATCTCTTAGCCATAGGGGGCTCCTTTGCGCTTTTTCTACTATTATACTGCTAAAAGGGAGGCATCTCAACGACATGGATGTATCATTAAGATACATTACAGCCCGGTTCTTTCCACAAACCACCGGCCAAGCCGCCCAGCGAACCGTGGGTCGAGATGCTCGAAGAACAGATGCTTTTCCTGTCCTTGGATGAGAACGGTAAAGCAGTCGCCGTTACAAATATTATCGGCAGTCCCGGCGGGGCGGAAATCACGCACTTTTTCGATTGGAAAGGTACGGCCATCTGCCCATGTGATGGAAGTCGGCTGCATATAGCCGGTGGCATCAAAGGTGGAATCGACCTTCACATAGATTTTTTCTTTATTCATGATGGTTACACCTCACCACCAAAACCGGCAGCCTTCAGAATCTGACTAACACTCTGGGCATCCAGATTACAAATCTGGCATTTCTCCAGAATAGATTCCTTAGTCAGCGTGGCACGGTAGGATTTGTTGCTGTACCGAATCTGGGCGAGAATGGAGGCATCGCAGTGAACATGTGCGATTTCACGGAAAAAAACTTTGTTTTCATCTAAGTCCATCCGCTCATCAGGCCCCTGTTCCTTTAACTTTAGCATACTTTTCTTCATGTAGGTAGCCGCATGAGGAGATGCGGCCTTCTTTATCAGAGGGTAGATTTCCGCAATCACATCATCGGCATAGCTATTATAATCTCTGATATCTGAGTCTGTAAAAGACATGGTGGTCACCTCCGTGGATCAGCTCAATACCCGCCCAACAATATCCAAACGGTCATTCGGAGTAATGTGAACATCACAGTCGGCACGGTCACGATTGAGAGAGTAGAGAGTGACCTTCGTGCAGACACGGCCATCAAAAGTGTAATCATCCAGCTCATCTTCATCTGGTGCGGACTCACGATACTGTTTGATATAGGCATTGTCGTTGCAGATGAACACTCCAATTTCTCCTGGATAAAGTTCTTCACACTGTTCAACAAATACAATCTGTCCGGGAACATAGCGCGGAAGCATACTGTCACCAGTAACTCGGATGCCAAAGTCTGTACCTTCTGGTACATTGGATGGGTCGAACCCTATCATATCGTAATCTTCGCCGTACATGAAAGAGCCTGTACCGGCTGCAGCAGGAGTGCTAAACACTTTGACCATAACTTCGGGAGCAGGTTCAGTATAGGAACGACGGCTCCGAGGAGCATATTTCCCAGATGCAATCAGCGTTTCCTTAAAGAGCTGGAGCATATTCAGACCTCTTTGGTTAAGCTCTGGGGTGTAGTCCTCGCGCTGCGGTGTGATTCCAGTGAAATATTCAAGGATTTCATTTATATGAAGCAGATGGCAGACAGCCAGAAGCTGATATGGGTTGGGCATAGCATCGCCTTTCTCCCATTTGCTGATAGAACCGGGTTTAATAAATACATTATAGTCTTCCAGCTTTTCAGACAGCCCTTTCTGGCTCAGTTTTGCCGCCTTTCGTGCCTCAGTAATTCTCGTTCCAATTGTATTCTGCTCTTTCAGAAATCCAACATCAAAGATATCCGAGCTGTGCTTGTTAGTGGATTCAACCTTGCGGAGTGGAACGAAAGGCGTGATCTTTTCGTTGGAATTAGCCATGATGTTACCTCCTAGTCGTATTTTGATAATCATATTATACCTGTCAGAATTTTCGATGTCAATAAGAAAGTAGAAAAATATTAGAGAAATGCTATTGACATCTAAGATTTTTCGAGATATGATAATAACCATAAACGATAGAGACGGAATCAGCCTTACTGGTAACGGCAAAAGGTTTAGACACAAATATACCAGCACCGATGGAGGATGCCGAAGTCGCTTATAGATCAGCTGCCGGTGACAGCACTGACTGTTAGAACAGAGACAGTATAATTGCAGTAGTGCATCGGAACTTGTTACCGGGGGAATCATCAACGGTTTTTGTTCCCTTATCCGTTGGGTGATAGGGTTTTTGATATTACTTAACACAGGGAGGTTCAGAATGCTGGTAAATCATGAATGTAAGTGGTATGTACACTGTCCGGTTTGCGGCGGGTATCTGATAAAAAGTTCCGCTAGTGATTCCGAGGTGGAGTGCAAGCGATGTCACAGCACCATTGGAGTGCTGGTCAACGATGGCCGGGTAACGGTCTATGAGAAGCGAGATGGACTTGCTGAGATGCAAGGGCGAGTGGCGGTCTACCAAACGAAGCTCGCTCAAAAGGCACACAAGTCTAAATCGCTGGTATAGAAGCAGTGCGGTAAATATGCCACGATGAAAATCTTTAAAAACAGAATAGCATGAGATTGTTGACAACTGATCTTGGCCTGACAGGATGCAGGCTGTTCACGAAGTGCCGATTGCCTTATTTATTATTTCCAGATAGGGGTGAAAAGCGGAGCAGCGGAAGCATCGAGAGGAAGAAACCTCTGAGATGGTGGTGGAAACGGACGATGGCGGCGAAATGTGACGAGCGATCCATACGGCTAGCATCAACAGTCAAGAGTTTGCGAGGAGCTGTAGTTGACGAGTGATCTTCAAGAGCCCGGCAAAACGTATTAGTAGATAACTGTGGGAAAAGCGCAGACACAGAAAAGCAATGGAGGAAGTGTGCTTGCTGATTGGTAGCACCAATGGCGACGGCTCATCCGTTGTAAACGCCCTTTTGTTAGAGAAGGCGCGCTGTGGGCATGAAAAATGGGAATATCATTCCCGGAAGTCATAGAAAACCCGGTGAAACGTTATTTACTTAGCGTTTTGCCGGGCTTTTTTTGTTATCCGGGTTTACAAAAACAATGCTGGGAGCATCTTTACATCACGCAGACGTCTAAAAAATATGACATAATGGGTTACAACTTGAGGGGGAAAATCTGGCTTAGTAAAGAGTGATCGAGAGCTGTCTTGTCTCTCAGATACGTGCTGAAAAGGGCATATCGGCAAAATGCACAAAATAGCGATTTGTTTCTGATTTACTTAACAAAATTTGCTAATTTCTATTTACTCATGGCAGATTATTTGCTATAGTTAAAGTTACCACAAACCGTGGCAGATATATAAATAGAGAATAGTGAATAAAAAAACAGGAGGTGTACACAGAAGATAGTTGCTCAGCCGCACTGTCCATAGAGAACATGGATGGTGAACGGCGTACATAGATATACATATTTAGTAGAATTAATTAATTTGTTGGATGTTAAATTTGCAGCGTAAAGCTGCGTGGATTGTGTCTACTAATTAAATTTTTGATTGAATTTTACTAATTTGTAGGGTCGAAGTGCGCTTGTTAGAGGTTGAAAAAGTAGCTATCAATCTGGTACACACCGGTATATTATAGGCAATCTATAAGACCGGAGTAAATAAAGAGACAAGTTTCGCTGAAATCGACACACTTGTAACTTTATTTGCTCCGGTCTTTTTGTCGTTTATGGGGCTGTTTTCAGTTGAGATACCCTTTTTCCTCAAAAAGATACAGAGAAACTGTAGATTTCGCAGCGAAATACGCAGTGAGGCTCCATGTCGAAAATGACATGAAAAGAATATTATAAAGTAGAGAATACGAAAGAGGAAGGGGGTGACTTTGTTGGCGGAAGTATGGAAGTCAGATCAGGAAATTATCGGCGAAAATATCAAGAAAGCGCGAAAAGCTGCGAAACTGACTCAGGAACAGTTTGCAGAGAACATGGGTGGAAGTTGTACCAACAAGGTCATTTCCCGATATGAAAAAGGTGAAGTGGAGATGGGAGTTCAAACTCTCATCGACATAGCAGAGAACTTAGAAGTTCCGGTTGATTCCTTGATGCCGGAACGGGTGCAGGTACATACAGAGCCAGAAGCTGATGAGATGAGCAGACTGTTCTCAGGATTGAATGCAGAGAACAGAGAGACGTTACTGAAAATGGCGCGTATAATGGCACAGAATGAAGCATTTAAAATGGCAATTTGATCCACACGGTCGAGATAAAACGACGGTGTGGATTTTTTTGCTCATTTTTAGAAACTCGACAGAAAAATCTACATATTTGTAGATTTTTGAGAGCCGGATTCCTATTTGCAGGGGAGGTGATTCCTCTCCCATCCTGTTATCATATAGTCAGTTCAGGGGACAAGCCCACAGAGCCAAGACAAAAGTATCTGTCGGTAATTCCCCCCGAACAAATAAAAAATATCGTAAGCCCGATTCTAGAGAAGGCGAAAGATACCATAGCAGAGCCAACAGCACAGCAGAGTTATTTGCTGGTGCTGGAGGTATGCGAATGGGATCGTTCTACCTATCTCTGGAATCGGGCTTTTTGTGTCTCACAGCCTAGCCAGACGGTCGGATGGCTCATCGCTGCTTTGGTATCTTTCCCTCCCAGAAGTCCGGGGGAAAGGACAAAACAATGATGAACATGATGACTGGAGCAGCATTTAACGGAGCAGTAGCAATCAACGGTGGCGTAGGTGTGATGGAAATCCGCCGTCCGCAGGTGGCAGAGAGCGTGGCGCAGGCCGCAGAGCAGGTGGCTCTGAACGCACACATCACCCTGCGTGAGCTGAAGTCACGTGTAGAAATGGTGCTGGAAAAAAAGATTCCGGGCTATAAGCAGTTGATGGAGATGAACCCTGTAGCGGTTGCCCGGACGATGGTAAACGGTGCGGTTATCACAGCATACCAGAACGGCTATGCAGTTTATGAAGCTGATGATGCTCACACCGTGCTGGATGTGAACCGTTGCGGTGATTACCGCTATGACTTTACGGATGGTACTTATCAGGTTGTTCCAGCGGAGGTATTTGAAGAAGCCGAGTGGTCCGTGCGTCTTGTCATGGAAGGCGAGCGTCGTCTGGAAAACAATCGCAGCAAAATCAGCCGAGACTATGAAGAATTTGCTCTGGACTGTGATGGTACCGATTGGTCTGCCGCAGTCATGGTGGATTTTCTGGATGAGGAGAACGCCGAATTATTGGCTGACAAGGAACTGAAAAAGCTGTATGCCGCTATGAGTAAGTTGACCGAGCGTCAGATGGAAGTAGTGCAGCTCTACTTCTATAAAGGTATGACCCAGGAGGAGATTGCAGAGGAACTTGAACTTAATAAATCAACTGTGTGTCGTAATTTGTCTGCCGCATTGAAAAAAATAAAAAAGAATTTTTGAAAAACTATGCAACTTTTGCTCAAAAATCGTGCGCTTTATGAGAGGACAAAAAATCCTCAATACATCAACAGGAGGTAAGTACCTATGAACGCAGTAAGCGATAAGGTCATTCAGAAGACCACGGGCCAGACCGAGCGTCCACCCGGCGGAGCAGATTCGGCTATCGAGCCGGATGCCGCAGCAGTAGAAACGGTTGCAGGAAACACGGCAACAGTTACAGCACCGAAGAAAATCTTCGTCTGCTCACCGTATCGACCAATCTCGAAAACAGAAGAATGCAGGAAAGACGAACTGGCAGCGAATATCAGCCGCGCCAAGAACGCCTGCAGGATTCTCGCCACGCTGGGGTTTCTCCCACTGGCACCGCACCTGTATTTCACCCAGTTCTTAAAGGACGAGGATGCACAGGAGCGTAATACCGGTATGAAGCTGGGAATGCGCTGGCTTGAGGCTGCGGATGAACTCTGGGTGTTCGGTAACACGATATCCGAGGGAATGGCGGCAGAGATCGAGAAAGCACATGAGCTGAACAAGCCGGTACGCAATCTGCCGGAGCCTGGGCGAGTGGTCGAACTGCTCTTAAAGAGCATCTCGGAACAGTACCATGTTCCGCTGGATGATAAGAAAACCGAAAACAGCAACGGGCAGCAGGATGCTGCAGAAAGTGAGGACAACAATGGCTAATGAAAAGAAGAACGCGACTCTGGAGGAACTCATCATGGAAATGCTCAAGGAAGGCAAGGTCGTCCGCATTCCTATCAAGGATGTGGTGGACAAGCTGCAGGAGAATGTCAAGGCATCGGAAGACGCGCAGGAGACCGAGCAGCACGCAGCCGAGAAGCCGGAAGCAATGTCGCAGGACGAGCCGGTCAAGACCGTGCCAATCAACGTCCACATCGACAGCCTGCACATCCACATGGATGAGCGCATGACTTCCTACAACAACTTCGACGGCGATTCTGATGAAGTGGATAAGCCCGATGAGGATGAGCCGGAGGACATTGATGTGGACGCGATGATCGGTCTCATCAAAGCAAAGACCGGTCTGTGCGAGAAGGTCATTCTGGCAGTGCTGGCCGCCCAGGAGGAGTACCTCGATTCCATCTGGGGCGAGGATGCAGAGGAGGACGAAGCATGATGGATGAGATGAATGTTCTGAATGCTCCGAAGAAGGTCGTGGATGGGCTGACCGAGGTTTTTGAAGGTCTCGCCCAGATGTTTGAGGGCGTATCCGACCAGCTTAAACTGCTGGGTGCGGATGCTGCCCCGGAGGATAAGCGTGTCTTCCCGGTCATGGATCAGGAAGTTCCTGCCGTGTCTGAGAAGAAAGGTGCAGCAGCACCGCATCCTCGCAAGAAGCCGATCAAGAAGATCCGAAAGGTCGAGGAGGCTTCGGACAAGCTGGAGGAGCCTGTTACTGACAGCGACAGTGATGCTGCCGCAGACACACAGCCGGAGGCGGAGAACAGTACCGAGGAAGCGGAGGATACCGCAGACTTCCCGGTGGATGGTGCCGACGCCCTTCCTTGGGGCGAGGATACCGGTCAGGGAAAAGACACCGGCCAGAAGAATGAGCCTCCTGATAAGGCCAAGCAGGATGCACCAAATAAAGAAAAGCCCACAGTGACGATCACAAAAGATGATATCACATCGGTCATTGTCGCCAAGATCAAGAAGAAGCGTGATAACAACGAGAAGATCGGTCAGCTTCTGAAGACCTACGGTGTCGGCCAGCTCTCTGACCTTCCCCCGGAAAAGTACGAAGCGTCTTTGTCACAAAGACACGGACGCATAAACCGGCGTATAAATATGCGCCGCAGAGATAGAGAGGAAATTTGCTATGAAAACAGGTAGAAATTTGCAGGAAGTCCTGGTCGAGCTGAACCGCCAGAACAAGGCAAAGCAGGACTTTATCAGTCCGGCGCAGGGAATGCGCCTTCGGGAAGATGGACATACCTTTGAGATCAACCACCTTACCACCAACCAGCAGGAGGTGTTCGGCACAACCTCGCTGTTCCATCGTCAGGTGGCATCGGCACTGGGGATCCCGGCGAAATATTACGATCTCATGCAGGCACAGAAGCCGGAACTGCTGGCTGAGAATGTGAACGCCTGGTTTGCGGACAAGCCCAGCTCCTATATGGTCCGCTCGATGGATTACGGCAGTGGACAGGTGGCTCGTGCGCTTCTGTCCGAGCGTTACCGCCGTATCGACAACATGGAGATTGCAACATCGGTCTTGCCGCTGTTTGCTGGGAACGACCAGTACGAGGTGATGTCCTGTGAGGTGACGGAGAACCGTCTGTATCTCAAGGTCGTCAATCACCGTCTGGAGATGGAAGTCCGCAAGGGTGATATCGTTCAGGCTGGAGTGATGATCTCTAATTCCGAGGTTGGTCTGGGTGCTGTGTCCATTCAGCCGCTGGTGTACCGCCTCGTTTGTTTGAACGGTATGGTGGTCAACGACATGGGTGAACGCCGTCATCATGTCGGCCGACAGGCGACGGCGGTCGAGGACAGCTTTGCACTGTATTCGGATGAAACGATGGAGGCAGAGGACAAGGCATTCCTGCTGAAATTGCGTGACACCACAATGGCGGCAATCGATGAGAGCCGCTTCTCTCAGGTGGTCGGCCGCCTGCAGGAATCTATGGCTGTGCCCATCACCGGCAAGGTACAGGATGTGGTGCAGTTGACTGCTCAGAGCTACGGCATCAACGCCGAGGAGCAGGAGGGCATCCTCAAGTACCTCATCGAAGGCGGTGACTTATCGTTGTACGGTTTGTCCAATGCGGTGACCCGTGCTTCACAGGATGTCGTTTCCTATGACCGTGCGACCACACTGGAAGGCATCGGCTGGCAGGTCGCCACGATAGAGCCACAGCAGTGGAAGCAGATCAATCAGTGAGGTGGCGGCTATGGAAGATGTCATTTACTGGATTACAGAACACAAAGAGGAAAGTCCGCCGCATAGGAGAGTGAACCACAGTCATCCTGACCCAACGGCCAATGAAGCCATCGGCAATGTGATCCGAGAAGAGCGCAGGAAAAAGCACCCGAAAAAGAAACGCCCACGCATCGGCGTTTGGCGGGCAGAGGAGGAGAAGCCGGATGAGAGAAAGTGAAGTTGAAAAGCAGTTCGTGAATGCGGTAAAGGCTGCCGGAGGGCAGGCTCTTAAATTTACCAGCCAGACCATGAACGGGGTACCGGATCGTCTGGTCTTGCTGCTCGGCGGCAAATGCGCCTTTGTGGAGCTGAAAGCTCCCGGCAAGCAGATGCGTATCCTTCAGCGGAAGCGCAGACAGCAGCTCGAAGCACTGGGATTCCCGGTGTTCTGTGTTGACCGCTTGGAGCAGATTCAGCCAGCCATTAACGCATTGCTCCACTGGAATCCGGGTGAGCCTATCCCACAGGGGATCGGAGCAAAGATCCCGGAAATGCCGGAAGTTACGCTGCCGCAGAGAAATACACAAGGCGAAGAGCCGGAAAGAGAGGTGATGCCGTTATGAAGTTCATTCCACATGATTATCAGAGTTATTGCACGGAGTATATCAAAACACATCCGATCGCAGCTCTTTTTCTGGACATGGGCTTGGGCTGAGGAAAAACAGTCATAACCCTTTCTGCCATCAAAGACCTCATGCTTGAAACCTTTGAGGTCAACAAGGTTCTCATCATTGCACCGCTGCGAGTTGCTCGTGACACATGGCCTGCAGAGATCGAGAAATGGGATCATCTGAAAGGTCTGGATATTTCCGTCATCGTTGGAGATGTCAAGACTCGAATTGCAGCAGTCCACCACCCGGCGATGATTTACATCGTCAACCGGGAAAATATCAAGTGGCTGGTGGAGTATTACGAGAAAAACGGGATGCGCTGGGACTTCAGCATGGTCGTGATCGATGAGCTGTCATCGTTCAAAAACTATCAGTCCCAGCGTTTTAAGTTCCTGCGAAAAGTGCGACCGTTCGTTAAGCGTTGGGTTGGTTTGACCGGCACACCGTCTTCCAACGGTCTTATGGATCTCTGGGCAGAAATCGGAATTTTGGATGGCGGAGAGCGGCTTGGAAAGTTTATCGGACGCTACCGGGAAGCCTATTTCAAGGCCGGTTCGATGAATCCGGCAACGGGCATTGTATTCCAGTATGTTCCCAGACAAGGAGCAGAGGAGATGATCTATCAGCGGATTTCAGATATCACGATTTCCATGAAGGCTCTGGATTATCTCAATATGCCGGACTGTGTGCCGACCCAGTACGAGGTCGAGATGAACACCGAGGAACGCAAAATTTACGATATGCTCCGGCAGGATCTTCTGATTCCGCTGAAAGATGGTGACATAGACGCCGCCAACGCTGGAGCACTGACAGGAAAGCTACTTCAGATGAGCAATGGTGCTGTCTATGATGAGAACGGCAAGGCACGAGTCATCCATGACCACAAGCTCGAAGCACTGGAAGACTTGATTGAAGCTGCAAACGGACAGCCCGTTCTGGTGGCCTATTGGTTCAAGCATGACCGGGAACGCATCATCAATCATCTGTCGAAGCTGAAGATGAAAGTCCGGGATATCAAGAGCAGCACCGACATCAAGGATTGGAACGCCGGGAATATTCCGGTTGCCCTGATTCACCCGGCATCGGCTGGACATGGCCTGAATATCCAGCAGGGCGGACACATCCTGATCTGGTTCGGCCTGACCTGGTCTTTGGAGCTGTACCAGCAGACGAACGCTCGTCTGTGGCGGCAGGGACAGACTCATGTGGTGACCATTCACCACATCATTACGAAGAATACCGTAGACGAGGATGTCATGGCTGCGCTGGAGCAGAAGGACATGACACAGGAAAAGCTGATATCTGCCGTCAGAGCACGGCTGGAGGAGTAGGAGAAGATTATGGAAAAGAATACGATCAATTACAAGTTTCTGAATACAAAGGACCGCGCCGCAGAGAGAAAAAATTCTCCTGGCATTCTGGACGCCGACCGCTATCACTACAAGACTGCGCCCCATGTGCAGAACAGCAAGCGTAAGCGTGACAGCGAGGGATTCTTCGTGCCGTATGCGATGTTCCGTCCGTACAGCGGCACGGGTCTGCTGTGTGCGATCTTCGGAGAAACACCGACCCGTAAGACCTCTGACCTGAGAGCCACGCAAGACATGCTGGCAAAGGAAGCCTATGAGCATGAGATCGAACTGCTCATGTGTCAGGCAAAAGCCTGCGAGCTTCAGTTCCACAAACGCTTCTGCGCAGAAGACCGGGCAGAAGAACACTACGCGAAAGCAGTGGCAGCAGGCAAACATCCCGATGCGCCGAAGCTGACGGCAGAGGATACCCGCCAGACGATTCTGGATGCGGTCACTTGGCGGTATGACTGGATTCAGCAGAATAAGAGAAAGTGCTATCGCTTTGCAGAGATTCTCATCGAAGCCAAAGAGCATCACCTGGTGACCGACAGGGAAGAAAAAGAAAACTTTGTGGAGCTGTTCGTGCGGAGTGCGGCACTGATGCCGGAACCGAACCGTAAGCTGATTGACTGTATGTACGAGGTGGCCTGGCATTGCATCTATATGTTCAAGTATGGTGTGGACAGCCAGAAAGTGCCGGCTCCGTGGTACGACAGCATTGGAGGTGTCGAGGAATGAGTTACGAGAGAAGCGTTGAGAGAAGTGCAGTGCTCGAAAATGCGGACTGCTATGAGAATCTGGCAAATGCCATTATTCTGCAGGCAGTCAGGGATTACAAGAAAGTACTGTTTCGTCTGGAAGACCATCCGAACAACCGGGATGCGAATTATGAGAAAAAGAAGCTGGAGCAGTTCTTTCACTCCAGCTGGTACAACACGCTCACCGACTTGGACGCTGAAGCATTGATCGATGGTGTGCGTGCTCGTGTGAAAGTCGAAGCCGTAGAACGCCGGAAGAGGAAAGCAGAAAACCTGCGCCGTAAGGCAGAACGCGATATGAAAAAGCTCGTGAAACTGCTCACGGAAGCCGGTGCAGTTCTGCGCCCTGAGAACATCCGCGCGTTGGGTGACATTGCATGACGCGGCATGTGGGAGGTGCAGTATGGCAGAAGAAAATCATCTGGAAATGGCGAAAGAACTGGCTGAGTCCTATCGTTTTCTTGTTCACAGACGGGATATGCTCCGGCAGCAGTACGAGGATTCCCGGTCATGGTTCTACACCAAAGAGGAAATCGTGTATAAGCTGTCGCAGGGCGCACATGAGGAATCTGAGCGTGTCCAGACCAGCGGTCTGTCGAACCCGGTGGAGCGCACAGTCCTCAACTGCGACAAAGTACTGGCATCCATGAACCGTGAGGTGCAGACCCAGCGCACCGAGCAGTTTCTGGAACCGTACTATGAAGTCTGTGAGCGAATCGAGTTGTTTGAGGTGGGGCTTCGGAGCCTCCGTGGACAGACCCGGCTTGTGGCAGAACAGCTCTTCGTTGATGGTAAGAAACAGTCAGAGATTACGGGCACAGACGGTAAAACACTAAGCCGCCGAGCAGTGGAGCGTGAGAAAGAGCTTGCACTGCAGGGGATTGCGGATGTGATCCGTCTGCACGATAAACACAGGAGGGGAGAATATGGGAAGACCGATTAAGTGGGCCTCTCCGCCCAATAAACAGCATGAGGCCACAGCAAAGGAAGCCTGCGGTAATTATGAAAAACTCAAGGTTGACATTGCAGAAAAAGAAAAAATGCTGGTAGAAATCAAGAAGGAACAGGCAGCGGCAATTTCCAATTTGGAGCGTGGCATCAAGGAAGAACTGTATGCGGAATGCAAAAGAGCATATGACCGGCAGAGCGCACAGCTGAAAACTATGGAGTTGGCTTTGAGCAAGATTGCTGACGGCAATGCACGGACAGCGGTCAGACAGTTCTATTTTGAGCATGTTCCGTTGAAGTCGATGAAAGATTTTAATGGTTGTCTTTTTGGAAAAAGCAGGGCCGATTACTACAAGGGAAAGGGCTTCAAGGAATTTGTAGTAAATTTGGAAAACGAGGGCTTTTTCAGGAAAAACAGCAGTTAATTAGGAAAACTGCTTCTTATGTGTACATCGGCTTTTTGCTATACTTTATACTAGGAAAATAAGATGAAGCCAAGAGCGGATAAAGGTGCTGGGAGCGAAAGCTGCCCGGTATTTTTATTCGCTCTTTTACATTTCATGCCGCCGAAGAATTCTCTTTCTGGCGGCTGTTTTTGTATCCAGAGAGAAGAGGTGAAACCCGGAATGGGGAGAAAGAAAAGTAATGCACGGATTCAGCCGCATGGCAAAAGAATCCATGTAAACAAGTACATCAACAAGCGCGGCCGTACCAAGCGTAAGAGTGCCGCGGCTTATAACCATAGCGTTGAAAAGCAGCAGGAAAGCAGTCCAAAGGATGTCGTGAACTACGACTCCCTTCCTTCTTACCACTGGCCGACGACCAGAATCCCAAAGCAGTATGAGATCTGGTTTGCGGAGCTGGGTGACCATTATGGCACTTCGGTGCAGAGCGGTAATCGCCCGGTGCTGATCCTGACAAATGATGTTGCGAACCGCTATTCGCAGACATTCACAGTCATTCCGCTTACGAGCAAGATGAAGAAGCTCGACCTGCCAACACACATCGTGCTGACAGAAGCGCACTGCGAGATGCTTAAACCGGAACGGCTGGAAGATTCGGTTCTGCTGATCGAGCAGATCACCACAATCGACCAGTCTGCTCTGTTCAACCGCCTTTGCAGGGTGACTTCTGCGGAGAAGAAGCAGGAGATTGAACAGGCCGTGGTACGGCAGTTTGATATGCGAAATGCAAAGAAAAATCAACAGAATACAGACAAGAATGCTAAGTGTAGCGGCAGTGCTGTACATGGCAGGAAGGAGGTCTGACAGCTATGGTAGATATCAAAAACATCCCGGCGGAGCTGAAGACCTCCTGCCGGTTTTGTGTCTGGAAGTTTGAAAAGCGTAATGGGCAGAAGACAAAGATGCCGTATAACCCGGCAACGGGGGAACGGGCTAAGATTAATGATCTGCGTACATTTGCTGATTTCAAGACCACGCTCGTCACCTATGCGATGGGCGGCTATGACGGAATCGGTATTGCAGTTGGCAATGGTATCGGAGCTTTCGATATCGATCACTGCATCCGCGAGGACGGCACACTGAACGACACAGCAGACACTGTGCTTTCCATCTTCTCTACGGCTTATGTGGAAAAATCACCGTCCGGCAAAGGACTGCGTGGATTCTTCCATGTGCCAGAGGACTATGTCTATGACAAGACGGTCTACTACATCAACAACCGCAGCAAAGGTCTGGAAGTGTACATGCCCGGTGTGACAAACCGCTTCGTCACCGTAACGGGAGATGTTTACCGCACAGGTGAAATCCCGAACGATGAAACGGCGATGGTCACCCTGCTGGACACGCTGATGAAGCGAAACAAGCAGGTGCAGCAGACCCATTTTCAGCATCACTCGTATCTGGATGACGAGGCTGTTATTGCACATGCCAACGAAGCCAGCAACAGTGAGAAGTTCAAAAAGCTGTTTGCCGGTGAGTGGGAAGACCTCTACGGCAGCCAGTCGGATGCGGATATGGCATTACTGTCAATCCTGGCATTCTGGTGTGGCTGTGATGAGGAGCAGATGGATCGTATTTTCCGAACCTCCGGTTTGATGAGACCAAAGTGGGATCGCAAGCAGGCTGGTTCGACTTATGGTGCGATCTCCATTCGCAACACAGTCAACGCCTGTGCTTCCGTCTATATTCCGGTCAATGCACAGGACATCGTGGATGAGGAGTTTGCAAATCTGGACGAAGATGTAGAGTATCAGCCGGATCTTTCCAAGATCACTCTGACCTTGAGTGAAATGGCACCGCACTCGAACCCTCGCTATGGCAGGGAAGAAATCGGTATGGGCAATGCTTTCGCCGATTACTTCAAACCTATCGCTCGGTATAACAGTGAGCGTGGCATCTGGTATGTCTATGACGGCTCTGTCTGGAGAGCAGATTCCGAGAACCTGTGTGTGGCAGAACTTGCAAAGCTGCTGGCGGATAAGCTGTATCTGTTTGCGCTGGAGATCAAGGAAGAAGATGCCAGAAAGCGTTTTATTGATAGGGTCAAAAAGCTCCAGCTGCGGAGAAACCGAGACACCATGATCAAAGACGCGAAGTCAGTTTTTCCACTGGCAATGAAGAATTTTGATCGTGACATTTATCTCTTCAACATGGCAAATGGTACGCTTGACTTGCGAACTGGAGAGTTCCGGGATCACAGACCGGAGGACTTTCTCACAAAGGTATCTCCGGTAGTCTATGACCCGGAAGCCAAGTGCGACCGCTTTATCCGATTCATGGATGAGGTCATGATGGGAGAT
>Ga0129311_1000717_pt1 | contig 26958 bp, 18 predicted proteins | sample Go1ome_FD_94435 | JGI IMG/M metagenome (GOLD analysis project Ga0129311, IMG submission 94435) | Western lowland gorrila individual fecal microbial communities from Wisconsin, USA - Go1022B metagenome | ecosystem: Host-associated > Mammals > Digestive system > Large intestine > Fecal | place... | reverse complement strand
GGGGCCCTGACAGACGAGACCTCAGCACTGTCCGACAGTTTCCAGGACGGGCTGCTCTCCCCTCCCCAGTACACCCGTCCTGCGGAATTCAACGGCTGGAAAGTTCCCGACGTACTCCTCAGCGGAAATCCCAAGTTGATACGCGCCTGGCAGGACGAGCAGGCGCTTGAGCGTACGAAACTGCTCAGACCCGAATTGCTGAATTATTAAAAATATTTATTAAATAATTTGGATTAGAAAAATTTTTCCAGAAAATTTGCAGGGTATAAAATTTATACTTACTTTTGCCGTCGAAATGAAACAACTCATGCTTCCGATCTAAGGGAAGCGCTAACCTGAAATAATTAGCCATAATTAAGGCAATACACTACTAACTAACCGTCAAACCCCGCTGAGACAGCGGGGTTTTGTCGTAGCATATAGTTATTAAAAGATTTTAATTACTATCAAGCAAGACGCCAGAAATGATTGACAGGGCCGTGTCCATGGCCTATTACGTAGTCCGCACCGGAGGCAATCGCATTGGCGAGATAGTCATGGGCGGAGCGGACGGCGTCATTCAGGGAAAGCCCCTGCGCGAGGAACGATGCGATGGACGACGAAAGCGTGCAGCCCGTGCCGTGGGTGTTCGGAGTTTCGATACGCTTCGACGACAGCCGCAGCACCGTGTCCTCCTCCGCATTGTAGAAAACGTCCGTCAGTGTGTCCGAATCCTGCAGATGTCCGGCTTTCATCATGACGGAGACCTTTCCTCCAAGGGAGAGTTTGCGCGCGATCCTTTCGAGTTCGCCCTGACCGGTGATCTTCTCTCCGGCGAGAATCTCCGCCTCCGGAATATTCGGGGTGATGACCCTTGCGCGAGGCACAAGTTCGCTGATAAGCAGGCCGATAGAATCGTCCGAAAGCAGCTTGTCCCCGGATGTTGCGACCATCACCGGGTCCAGAACCACATTGCGGACAGCAAACGCGTCAAGCTCGTCCCTGACTGCCAGCACCACCTCCGGAATGTTCAGCATGCCGATTTTCACCGCATCCGCCCCAATATCGGAGAGCACCGCCTCTATCTGTCCCTTGATCACCTCCACAGGGACGGCGTGAACCGCGCTCACCCCTGTCGTATTCTGCACAGTCACCGCCGTAATAGCACTCGCGGCATACGAGCCGGTCGCCGAAATCGCCTTGATGTCAGCCTGGATACCGGCGCCTCCGACCGAGTCGCTTCCGGCAATAGTCAATACTATAGGATATTTTTTCATAACACTTAAATTTTCTCCTTTCATCCGCCCGTGGGCACGCGGGGGTTAAAAATGCCTGAACCCTTTGTGCCGCTCGTCCGGAACACCGTCCCAGAGCAGCCCTTCCTCAGGCTCGCAAACGACCCCGATAACGCTGTGGGGCACTTTGAGCGACTTCTCCGCCCCGGGAGGAATAGTGAACAGCAGTTCGTAGTCCTCCCCTCCGTCAATGGCAAGGTCCAGCGCGTTCCAGCCGTAAAGCTGCGAGCAGGCGCGAAGCTGCGCCGAAAGCGGCAGATCAGCCGTCCGCACCGCGGCGCCGACCCCCGACTCTTCGAGGATATGCCGCAGGTCCGAACCGATACCGTCCGAAATATCCATCATCGCAGTCGCCCCCGCGGCGGCGATTCTCATGCCCTCGGCAACCCTCGAAACGGGCCTGTAATGCCTCTGAATCAGATATTCACCGTCCCCCTTGCGGGACAGTCCGCCGAGAATCAGCTGCAGCCCTCCCGCGGAATCCCCGAGCGTTCCGGTGACGCAGACGAGATCCCCCGGCCTGGCCCCGCTGCGCAGTACCTCCCTGCCGGATTCGCAGTCGCCCAGCACCGGGACGCAGATGCAGAGCCTGTCGAGGGAGGAAGTCGTGTCCCCGCCGAGCAGGGGCACTCCGGAGGGCAGCGACGCAGCGCGGAACCCCTCCATGAAACTGTCCATCCAGCGGCCGTCTATGCCCTCAGGCAGGGCGAAAGCGAGAAAGGTTCCCGTCGGGCGCCCGCCCATCGCGGCGATGTCGCTGATATTCACCGCAGCCGACTTCCAGCCCAGCGAAAACGGATCGGCATCCTGCATCAGGAAATGCACCCCCTCCATCAGCATATCCGTGCTGACAAGGGTCGAAAGCCCGTCTTTCTGCGTCAGCACCGCACAGTCGTCGCCTATTCCGCGCACCCCGTCCGGCACAGCGCCGACGCCCTTTCTTATCCTGTCGATAAGTCCGAATTCGCCCAATCCGTCAATGTTCATATTTCTCTATATAAGAATAATCCCCGGACTCGCCGTAATAGGCGTAATCCCAGAATGCGTATTCAAGTTCCACCGCCTCGCTGAACTGCCTGTCCATTTCGGAACGTAGCTCCTCAGAGCCGTTTTCCGCCATAGCATCAACCATCTCCAGGACCTGCCGCACGCCGTCCGAAAAAGCCTCGTCTCCGTATGCCTCGATCCACTCCCGGTAAGGGTTTCCGTCCAGTCTGGCGCAGCCGAGTATATGCAGCCCGACACGGTTGTAAACCCAGAGACAGGGCAGCAGGGCCGCGAGCGCAACCTCTTTCACGCCACTGTCGATGGCAGCCTGGGTATGAGCACAATAGGCTTCAGTCACGCATGAGGTCGCCGCCCCTGCAGCCTTGATGCCGAAGCGCTCCGATAGAAGTGCGTGCATATCGGTTTCGCTTTCCAGGCTCGAAGCGGCAAACGCTTCGAATATGGCTCGCTCCTGACCGTCCTTCAGCATCGAGGCATACTCCTTCATCTGCCTGGCGTTCACCCCGAGGTAGATCTCATCCTGCTCCATATAGCGCGAGAAGAGCGCCTCGGGCAGGGTTCCGGCCGCAAGTTCCTTGATGAAAGGCAGTTCGAGTATGGTCCTGAACTCTGTTTCCGTTTTCTCACGGACGGACTCGCTCCAGCTCACAGACTGACGGTTTTAAGCAGTTCCTCGGCAGCTTTCCGCGGGTCGGGGGCGCTCATTATGCCGCTGACCACGGCGATACCGTCCGCACCGGCGCGTATGACGTCCGCAGCGGTCCTTAGGTTCATTCCACCGATTCCTACAAGCGGAAGACGGCTGAGACCGGAGATTTCAGATACGCCCTCCAGGCCCAGCGCCGCGGCAGTATCAGTCTTCGTGGAAGTGAGATACACAGGCGAAGCCGCGATATAATCCACATCGGTTGCGTCGGCGGCGAGCGCGTCCTGCACGCTCTCGACCGAAAGACCGATGATCTTGTCCGGGCCGAGCAGACGTCTCGCATCCTCGTAGGCCATATCGGACTGGCCTATATGCACCCCGTCTGCATCGGCGGCGAGCGCCACGTCCACCCTGTCGTTGATGAGCAGGGGCACTCCTGACGGAGCGAGCAGAGCCTTGAGCCTGCGCGCAAGCTCCACAAATTCCCTTGTATCAATGTCTTTCTCACGCAGCTGCACCAGAGTGACGCCGCCCTTCACAGCCTCCGATACGACCCATTCCAAGTCCCGCCCCAAAGCGAGCGGACGGTCGGTTACGAGATAAAGTTTAAGAAGTTTTCTTACTTCATTCCTATCAAACATAGTTCAAATTTACAATTCCTTGAAGGAAATTGCAAAACCGCCGCCCCTGGCCATATACATTTTCAGCACAGTCCTGGACGAAACCTTACGCCGCGTAATCTCGTAAGCAGCCGGATTAGTCTCGTAATCAGCATCCTTTGCATCGGCGTATATAGTCGCCTCATACTTTTTGCCCGGTTCAAGAAAATCCAGGGGAACTTCCAGGCAACGGCGGTTTTCATCAGTCACGCCTCCTGCGAACCACTGGCCGTCATTTTTCGCCTTACGCGCGACCACGATATAGTCGCCCGGCTCTGCAAGCAGATACCTGCTCTCGCTCCAGTCCACTTCCACGTCTTTGATGAACTGGAAAGCATCCATATAGCGTTCGTAGTGCTCAGGCAAGTCGGCAGCCATCTGCAGAGGAGAGTACATAGTCAGGTACAAGGCAAGCTGATTGGCTATTGTGGCGTTCACTCGGGACTTGTTCGGCGTAAAAGTGCTCAAATCCATAACGAAAATGCCCGGCGTATAGTCCATAGGGCCTCCATTCAGCCTCGTGAACGGAAGAATAGTCACGTGGTGCGGTCTGGTGCCTCCGAACGCCTGATACTCAGTACCTCTCGCAGACTCGTTGCCTATGAGGTTCGGATAAGTCCGGCACAGGCCCGTAGGGCGGACAGCCTCGTGCGCATTGACCATAATCTTATGTTCCGCAGCCTTCTTCACGGCATAGAGATAATGGTTCACCATCCACTGCCCGTAATGGTACTCCCCGCGGGGTATTATGTCGCCGACATATCCGCTTTTTACTGCATTGTACCCATATTTATCCATAAGATCATAGGCTTCATCGATGTGCCTCTCATAGTTGCGCACAGAAGATGAAGTTTCGTGGTGCATCATCAGCCTGACGCCCTTTGAGCGGGCATACTCATTCAGAGCCTTGATGTCGAAATCAGGATAAGGAGTGACAAAGTCAAAGACATAGTCCTTGGACAGATTGGCCCAGTCCTCCCAGCCCTCGTTCCAGCCCTCGACGAGTACCTGGTCGAAACCGTGCTCCGAGGCGAAGTCAATATACCTGCGTACTTTTTCATTGTTTGCGGAGTGCCTTCCGTTAGGTTTAAGTCTGCAATAGTCGGTCTGTCCGAGCTTTACGGAACTGCATTCATCGGTGTATGCCCAGTTTCCGCTGCCGGCTATCATCTCCCACCACACCCCTATATATTTCACCGGCTTTATCCAGGAGACATCTTCATAGACGCAGGGCTCGTTGAGATTGAGCACAAGTCTTGAAGCGAGAAGCCTGCACGCGTCGTCGGAAACTTCCACCGTTCGCCAGGGTGTATGGCAGGGCGTCTGCATATAACCTTTCCATCCCTGTGCGTCGGGAGTCAGGTGCGATGTGAACACGAAATTGCTGTCATCCAGGTCAAGGTGCATACAGGGATAGTCCACCAGGGCAGCCTCGTGAATGTTGATATAAAGCCCGTCGTCAGATTTCATCTGCAGAGAGGTCTGTACTCCGGTCTGGGAGAAAGGTGTCTGGGATGAGTTTCCGGTTATGCAGGAAGGCATCAGGGAGCGTATTTCGCTCAGTTTCGATTCTGTATAGTCATACTCCTGGGTGTCATAATCTCCCGGAATCCAGAACGCCTTATGGTCGCCAGCCATAGCGAAAGTGCTGAGTTCCTCCTTTATGATAAAATAATTGAGCCTGTCCTGCACAGGGAACTCATAGCGGAAGCCGAGCCCTTCGTTGAACAGGCGGAAGCGTATTGTCATTCTCCTGCCCGTGGCAGCCTGCTTCAAGGTCACCGCCAGTTCGTTGTAGTAGTTCCGGACAGACGATTCCTCTCCCCAGACCGGAGTCCAGGTCTCGTCGAAGCTGCCCCTGTCCACATTCTCCACGGAGAAGCCGTCATAAAGGGAGGTTGCAGGATGTCGGTCCGTTTTTACAGGGCGTCCGTTTTCAAATGTAATCACGTCCGCCTTCATAGTTCCGCGGAGCTCAAATCCGAGAGTGCTCTCAAGAACCACCGCCTTCCCCTTATAATCAAGGGAATACGCCGGTCTTCCGTCTGTAGTCAAAGAGAATGTGGCGACAAGGCAGCCGTCCGGGGACAGAAGCCTTTCCTGCGCCGTCAATGTCCCCGCCGCAAGAAGGGATATAGCGAATAGCAATGCCTTTCTAATCATATCTTTTTACTTTGTATATTCTACTATCAATGCTTCGTGAGCCCCCACCGTTGTGCTTTCATCCACAGTGACGACATCTCCGGTCAAGACATTGCGCCCCTTTCCGAGGTCCTGCGCTATTTCTGCATAATCCTGCCAGGGAATGTTCATAGCTCTGTCCGCATTGTTGATGTAAACAAATACGGTGTCCTTGTCGTCATAGCGGAAATACGCGTAGGTGTTATCCCTCGAAAGGAAGTGCATCGTCCTGCCGCTGTGAATGACCTTCTTGTCCTTACGCCACCGGAAGAGTCTGCTGTTATACTCGAAAAGGTCCGACACCGTCCCCTGCTTCACCCGCTCACCGTTGGTCAGCTCCGTGGCGGAAGCACGTCCTTCAGGGCTGAACCAGTCCATCCTGTCGCCTGCCCAGCCTCCGGGGAAATCCACCCGCAGACCGCCGTGTCCTTGAGAGAGGTCACTGGACAGGAACATCATCTCGTCCCCGGCAAAAATCTGGGGAATACCGCGCAAGGTCGCCATCAGCGCCATTGCGAGCTTCACTTTACCGGTATCGCCGTTCACCACATCCCCGATACGGGTCAGGTCGTGGTTATCCGGGAATATCATCATCTTCGAAAGGTCGTGGTACACAAAATCGTGGGAAAGGCAGTCATACAGCCGGGTAAACCCTCTGCCCCACTCCGATGCATCGGTAGTAAGCGCAGTCCAGAGAGCCTCCTGAAGGGGGAAATCCATAATCGACGGGAGATGAGAGTCGAAGCCGTCCCTGTTCGGGTTGCCTCCCTGCCAGTATGCCAGCTGCGGAATCGAAGAAGTCCAGCACTCGCCCACTATATTCAAGCCGGGGTATTCTGAAAGTACAGCAGCGCACCAGTCGCTCATAGGACCCTTTTCGTTGTACGGGTATGTATCGACCCTGAGACCGTCGATGTCGGCATACTCGATCCACCATATTGCCCATTGCTTGAAATAATTGAGAGTAAACGGATTGTCAAGGTTTATGTCCGGCATCGAAGGTACGAACCAGCCGCTTTCCTGCAGGTGCAGATCGTGCTTTGACGCATTGGGGTCCATATTGGTGGAGAAGCATATATTCGTTCCGGTGTACTCCGGGAACTGATGAATCCAGTCAGCGAAAGGAAGGTCCTTCATCCACCAGTGGGCAGTGCCGCAATGGTTTGTCACGATATCCATTAAAACCTTCAGATTCCTGCCGTGTGCCTCCGAGACAAATTCACGGTAAAGATCATTCGAGCCGAAACGGGGATCTATCTTATAGTAGTCCCCGCAGGCATATCCGTGATAGGACCCGTCCGGCTCGTCATCCAGAAGCAGCGGAGTGCTCCATATTGCTGTAGCTCCGAGTTCCGAGATATAGTCGAGATGATCGATAATTCCGCGGATATCGCCGCCGTGTCTTCCGAAAAACGCATTTCTGTCCGCTTTTTCCTCTGTATCCGCCGTTGAGTCGTTCAAGGGATCTCCGTTGGCAAAGCGGTCAGGCATAATGAGATAAATCAAATCCGCAGTGGTGAAGCTCTTCCGTTTCGCAGAATCTTCCCGCCTTCGGGAAATCTCATACGGGTATTTGAAGCTCCTGCCGTCACGACTGAACACGAGATAGTATGTTCCTGCTGCGGCGTCCGCCGGAATTTCCACATCGGCAAACAGATAGTTGGGGCTGTCCGCCTTATGGACCCTGCCGATTCGGACCTTCGATTTCTCAGGGCAGGTCCCGTCTCCGGAAATAGGTCCTTTGACAGAGATATCACAGGAGGCAATGTCTTCACCGTTGACCATTATCTGCAATGGGGTCTTCATCCCTGTCCACCAGGACAAAGGTTCAACGTGGGAGACACGGCATCCGGCATCTTCAATGATGCTCAGGTCGGCAGTATGAAGCCGTGTGCAGGATAGAGTCCCGGCTGCGGCAAGTATCAAAAATATCCGTTTCAACATAAACAGTGACACAAATATAGTATTTTTATCGCTCAGGCGATTATTCCGTTTCTATGCTGTAATCCCACGGAGCGGCAAGGCGTACCGAAACGGTAACCTTGTTATCCGCAAGGGTGCGGGAGAACACGAACAGGTTGTTTTCGGTGGAAATGATTTCAAATGCACCGCCCTTCTTTCCGGCACAGAGAGCCGGATTATCGTGACGGAGCTTTATAAGAGACTTGTAGAAATCAGTGAATTCATTTTCCTGCCACCGTGGGATCGGGTCTTTCTCGAAAAATGCGAATCTTTTGTTCCAAGCCATTTCCTGACCGGTATATATCAACGGCTGGCTGTTCGGAAGAGTGAACGTAAGCACCGCCATAACTTTTGCGGCATCGCCCATCCTTTCAAACTCAGTACCCGCCCAGGAATTCTCATCGTGGTTCGAGGTGAACATAAGCCGGAAGGCATCCTCAGGAAATCTTGAAGAGTCCTTTTCTATATAGCCGACAAGTTCCGCGGCGCCTTTCACACCGCGGGCTATATCGTTGAGCAGATGATGCAGCTCCCAGGCATACGAGGCGTCAAAAGCTCCTTCGTGCAGCTGCGGGTCCTCCCCTTCCGCAAGCATATAGATGCCCGGATAGTCCGAACGCAGTCCGGAAATGGTTTTCCGCCAGAACTCTATGGGGACCTCACAAGCCATATCGCAGCGGAAGCCGTCGACTCCCTTTTCAAGCCAGAAGCGCATAGAACTGTCCTGCGCCGCCCATACATCCCTGTTGTCGTAATTCAGAGCGGCTATGTCCGTCCAGTCGTATTCCACGACGGTGTTTCCGAGGCTGTCCCTTTCGTACCAGTCCGCAGGACGTTCATATATCCATTTCGCATCGGGAGAAGTATGGTTCGCCACCCAGTCGAGTATGACCTTGAAACCGGAGTCGTGCGCAGCACCGAGAAAATTTTCAAAGTCGCGCATATCCCCGAATTCCGGATTGACCGCGCAGTAGTCAGAGACAGCATAGTACGAGCCGAGAGTTCCCTTGCGCTCTTTCACGCCTATAGGATAAACCGGCATAAGCCAAAGTACATCCACTCCCAGGTCTTTCAGCCGTGGCAGTTCTCTCTGCGCCGCAGCGAATGTGCCATCCGGAGTGTACTGACGGACATTAATTTCATATATGACAGCATTGTAGCTCCACTCCGGATGTGTATCTCGCCGACTGCAGCCGATGAAGAACAGAAGCGCGGCTGCGCATAGTGGCAATATCGTCTTTTTCATATATCTCAGAAGTTTATAAACAGCTTGAAACCACCTTTAGGAACGACTGTATACATTACAAGGTCATCAGCAAGGACAATGGACTCTTCCGTATTGAAATAATTGGTCCACCGCCCGCCTGAAGGCATATCGATTTTAAGCGTATGGTCAGAGTCGTCGAAGTTCCCGACAAGCATAAACGTCTTGCCGGAGGAAGTGCAGGTGATGTAACGTCCGGAAGCCCAGTCGGAGGTGCTGACTTTCCAGGAGAAAGAGGCGTCCTCGCGGAAGAATTCCGGATTTGCCTTCCTGAACTTCAGCAAAAGGCTGTAGGTATCGTGCAAAGCCCTGCGTTCAGGAACGTCGAGGTAATCCCAGTGCAAAGGTTTTTCCCCGGTGCGTCCGTTGTAGTCGATGGAAATGTCATAGCCGAGTTCACCGAACTGCCATATCATTTTCGGTCCTGGTATGGTCAGGCAGAACGCAGCGTTAAGCGCCGCCTGCCGCATACGTAATTCGAGATTGCTTGCGAGAGGTCCCTTGCCGTATTTCTGCTGTTTATAGCAGGTTCTCTCCTCGTCGTGGCTCTCCATAAAGCTCACCAGCGAACCGAAAGGCATTGCAGAGGATGTGTACATACCGCTGAAAGCGCTCTTTTCCTGCCATCCCATAGCCGTCTGGCAATAGGCTTCATTGCAGTTGCGCCACAGTTTTATCCCTGCCCCGGCGAGTTCCTGTTCCTCGGACAGGGCGCAGAAATGCTCAAGAATCACTATCGCATCCGGCTTGACAGCCTTGACAGCTGAATTATATTCTTTCAGAATAGAGATTCGCTGCTCATCGTAATTCGATGCGGTTGCTTCTGTGCACAGCCTCTGGGTGAATCCTTTGGTCAAATCAAAACGGAAACCGTCAATATGATACCTTTCTATCATATGCGCAACACTGCGCTTCACGAGTTCCTTCACAAAGGCGTTTGTATGGTTGAAGTCGTGGAAGACATTGTACGGATGAGGTGCAGACACATTGAAATAAGGATTGTTTTCAGCAGTCTCGTTCTTGGATGCATTCCAATAAATCTTTGCCAGCGGGGATGATCCCGTGCAGTGGTTGTACACGACATCAAGGATCACGGCGATGCCTCTTTTGTGGCACTCATCCACAAATTTCTTATATTTTGCCGGAGTTCCGTATGCTTTGTCGAGAGCGAAATAAAAACACGGATTATATCCCCAGCTGTTGTTCCCGTCGAACTCCTGGACAGGCATCAGTTCAACGGCATTCACCCCTAATTCCTGAAGATAATCCAGTCTGGCGAGGGCGCCGTCAATATCTTTCGTCCCGGAAAAATCGCGAAGAAGCATTTCATAAATGACCAGGTCGTCGTCAGCCCTGAAGCCTTCGGACTCCCATAAGTAATCATCAGGCGCCGTTGTTGTAACAGAGACGATGCCCACACCTTTTTCAGGATATGTCATATCCCCGTCATAGACGGATGACGGAATATACTTGTCATTGTCAGGGTCAAGTATCTTTTCGCAGAATGCGTCTGCCATCCGTATGGGTCTTCCGTCGAAATCGCCGATCTGATATTGATACCGGTATTCTTTTGAAGGGTCAAGCCCGCCTATCGTAATCCACCAGCATTCAGATGAGTCATCCCGGTACATCCGGCTCTTTCCATCGTTCGAGAGAGTCCAGTCATTGAAGTCCCCGACAATGTAGGCATAGTCGTGGTGCGCCCCTTGCGAGTCGCAGTCGTGGAGCACGAAAGTGATTGTTGTGTTGTCTGTCACGTTTATGCCGAACTCCGTCCCGGCAGGTCTCGCCCTGTTTTCAGGCACGGACGGCTCGAAGCTTTTGTATTTAGTGTCCTTTACCGGAATGAAGAAATCCTCCTGAATGCCTTTTTTGCTCCCGTCCGAACTTCTTATGACGATTCCGAGGCTCGTGACCGGCGTGGTTCCGCTTCCGAAAAATTCCCGGACCGACGGAGCCAGAGTCAGGCTCCAGGTATTGGCGTCCCCGGCCTTGTCGAATTTACATTCAGGGAGATTCTCAGTCCATTCAGCAGGTACATATCTCCATACTCCGGCTTCATCAACCACTCCAAGATGGGCATAGACATCTCCTGTATAGCCATATAGTTTTGACGATGTACCCGCCTTGAAAGTAATTGTGAGAGCCAGGTCCGCGTCGGCATCCTGCGGAAACCACGAAACAGTGCCGGTCTTCACGTCCTCCACAGGAGGATTGTCGTCACCGCCTTCTGAAGGGCGGTTCTTTTCGCAGCCCGTTGCGGCGACTACCGCCAGAATAAGGTAGAATATGTATTTTTTCATTATATGTCAATTATAAAAAAAAACAAGGGGATACTAAAACACTGAATTTTAGTCATCCCCCTGTTTGAGATTCAGATGGACATCTGTCCACAACCCCCGAGGGGCGTCAGAATTTATTTCTTCGTAAAGAGAACCTTGATGGAGGTAGCCTTTGCCCCGTCGTAGACAACGGTGAACTCGACGTCGTAAGTTCCAGCCGCGGCTTCGGCGATTGTGAAGTTGTCGGTTCCGGTGTAGGCAATCCCCTCGACTTTGAGTTCAGAGTTGCCGGCGCCATACCAGCCGCCGTCGAAACGTACCTTGAACTCCCCTGCCGCGATAGCGATGCCCTTGATATTGTAGACATAAGTTCCGGCGAGCGAGGTCTGGTCGGTGATATTTGACTTCGATTTGTCGCATACGGCAAGAGTCTTGTCTGCAGGATCGCTCCAGCTCTGCTCAGGTCCGAAGCAGCTTCCGGAAAGACCGACCGAGTATGCAGCGGGGTCGAGAGTGACTTTCTCGCCTTCGATTGTGTAAGAATATCCGTTCTTGATTTCACCGCCGGCAAGAGTCCACGTGAGAGTGATCTTGCCGGGTTTGTATGCGCTTCCGGTAAGAATGTTGGCAGCACCGTTTACGCAATTCTCGCCGAGGTTGGTGTGAGCCTTGACATTTCCGGCATCGTCCAGCTGGATCTTCCAGCCGCCGCCGTATGCGAATTTGAAGTCGCAGTTCCTGATGAGTTCATATTCGACAGTCCAGGTCATGGTTTTCAAATCGAATGCAGAACGGGACATCTCTTTCCAGCCCCAGTCGGCGTTGATTCCGCGGACACCCCAGGAAACCGGTGCAAGGATGATCTGCGCTTCGGAAAGGTCTCCTGCGTTGTTCAGATCGAGTACGATGTGATACAGACCATCCTCCGCAACTTTCATTGCGGGAGCGCTGGAGCCGGTCACAAGCGCCCCCTTCTTAAGGGTGATTGAGGGCTGATCGCCGTCGCCTGCCTTACCGTCGCCGTCGGTGTCGGTGCTGGCATCTTTAAGGTCGGCGCTGTAGCGTGTCTTCTCACCTGCCTTGTAGAGAAGGAGTTCGAATTCCTGACCGGCTTTGAGAGCGACATACTTCTCGAACATACCGTCACGTTTCGATCCGTCGGCTTCATTGACGCCGGCGGTCATCATATAGTCTGCGCTGATGCTGTCAGAACCTGTTGCAGGTCCGGCGACATAGAATCCATCCTCGGTGACTTCGTCAAGGTCGGGTCCGTCATTCTTTTCACACGCCGTGAAAGACAGCGCGCAAAGTGCCAGTACACTGGCGAATAATGCTGTTTTTTTCATGATGAATAAAATAAAGTGTTAATAATTGATTCCTTAGGTTTTAATACGTATATATCAATATCCGTCATTCTGGGTCCAGTAGGGATTACCGTTTTCGTCCCTCTTGGATTTTTCAAGAACAGAGTAAGGTATCGGGAACCATTTGCGGTATTCGTTCCTCCCTGTAACATACTGGACATAATCGGGGTCGTTGAACTTTCCGAAGCGGATAAGGTCGCGGCGGCGTACGAGTTCCCAGGCGAATTCCCTTCCGCGCTCGTCGAGAATTCCGTCAAGAGTCAGATAATCCGGATAGGCGGACTTGTACGCCTCCTCTGAATTGTCATCGTATGCGAAAGAACGGGCCATCATCTTCCTGAAATCAGCCGAAGATGCGCCGGAAGTGCCTTTGCCGCCCCGGAGGATAGCCTCCTCTTTCATCCAGAGTATGTCTGCATAGCGCATCAGCACAAAGTCATTTTCAGCCCAGGAGAACTGGGCGCTCTTGTCGATTTCATATTTGAACAGACGTGCACCGTCGCAGTTCCTGGCTCCGTCGAGAGAGGTTATGGAGTTTGTTATGATGGCTTTGGTCGTGTTGTCCCCCTGCTCGCTGTAGGTCAGGATGTTCTCGCCCTTTGCGTCATATACAGGTCCTACGAACCAACCCCACTGTTTCAGGTTATTGGTCCCCTTTCCCTCGTTGCCGGGTCCGCGGACATCGGTGCCGGCATATCTGTCAATGAATGAAGGGCGGGCACAGAATCCGTTCCAGGGCAGTTCCACAAGATTCCAGGTGCTCTTCATAGGATAGGTCAGAGTAAGGGCGATAATGCGGAGCTTGTTGGACATGCTGCCGTTGTAACGCAGGTCGAATTCCACATTCCCGTTCTCGACGATGACGAACATATTCTCCTTGCTGCCTTCATTGTAGATCTTGAAATTGCTGAAGAAATCATCCTCGATGGCATAGGAGCCGGAATTAATCACCATATCGCAGCATCTTACCGCATTGGTGTAGAAATCCGCCGTCGAATTCAGGCTGAACTGAGCCTTGACATCCTTGTCTATATTGTCCGGAGTGCATCCGAATGATTCTGCATTGAGGTACAGCCTTGCAAGCAGACCATAGGCAAAGCCCTGCGTCACACGTCCGTAGCTGGCAGCTCTGCTGGCATCCGTGACAGCCGTCATATTCGGAGCATTCCTTTCAAGGCAAGCCACGAGCCTGGACCACACAACCTCGGGTTCCATAAGTTCCTCTGTCTTGTCGACAAACTCCTCTAGGTAAGGTATCCTTCCGAAACAGTCGAAAAGCAGATAGTAATAATAGGACCTCAGCACTTCGAGTTCCCCGACGAACATCTTGTAGTCCTTCTCGGTCATTGAAGCCTGGTAGTCAGAAATTGTCGCGAGCAGCTTGTTGCAGAGGACAGCGCCGGAAATGGTAGTGTTCCAGATATTCTTGAACGCCTCGGCGAAAGAATTCCAGTTATGGGTGTTGAGGTTTTTCCAGTATCCGCCGTCGGACCAGTCCTCCCTGGGCAGACGCACGGGGCAGAGACATTCATCGGAAGTCAGGGATGCGACGCCCCAGTATCCCCAGTGGTCGTGAACCCACTTCAGGTCAGCGTATGCCTGTCCGACAAGCAGCACGACATTCTCGGGGTTCGTCATCATCTCCTCTATAGTGGGATTGCCGTAGTTCTTTTCATCGAGCATTCCTTCGCAGGAGGAGAACAGGGGCAGCGCAAGAGCGATGGCAAGAGCGTATATAGTTTTTTTCATATCTGATTCGGATTAAAAGAGACTGATATTCACACCGAACAATACGGTTGCGACCGTAGGATAGAAGTCGGAATAGTCAATGCCGGCGTTCCAGACGCTTGTGGTGTTGACTTCCGGGTCCAGACCGCTGTAGCCGGTCAGGGTGAGGAGATTCTGAGCCGTCATATACAGTCGGAGGTTCTCGATGTACTTGTTCTCCTTGAATTTGAAGGTGTAGCCGACAGTGATATTGTCCAGCTTCAAGTATGAACCGTCCTCAAGATAGTATGACGAGAAATTGCTTTTGTTGGAATATACTATATTCTTTCCAATGGAATCCTTGCGGAAGATATTCGCGCCTGTGGACTCCTGAGGTCCGTATGCCCATCTTGTGATATTCAGAATCTTGTTGCCGACCACACCGCGGAAGAATATGGTCATATCCAGATTCTTGTAGCGCACGGTATTGTTCCAGCCGAATGTGAACCAGGGCTGTGCGCTTCCGAGCACCTGCCTGTCGCTTTCCATCGCGTTGGCTGAGGAAACGTGACCGCCGGCGGGAGTTGCATACATCCAGGTTCCGTCGGACTTGAAGCCTTCGAAAAGATAGCCGTAGAACTCACCCACGGGGCTGCCTTCTATCAGGATCTGGGTATTGGTATTCATAATACCGTTTTCACCCACGCCGCCGGAAGTCGTCTGCTTGTAGTTGAATCCCTTGGAAGGATCGGACAGACGGGTGATTTTATTGCGGTTGAAAGATATTGTGGGCGTTGTGACCCAGGTCCAGTTTTTAGTCTTAACAGGGACGCCGCTCACGGCGAGTTCAACACCGTAACTGTCCATCTGTCCCGCATTCGCGAGCAGGGTGCTATATTGATAAGGGGGGGGCGGGACCTCATAATCCCAGAGGAGATCCCTTGTCTGGCGGAAATACATATCCAGACTGCCGTACAGACGGTTGTCAAGGAATGCGAAGTCAACACCAAGGTTGTACTCGTATTTCTTTTCCCAGCGGATATCGGGGTTTACGTTCTGACTCACTCCGTATGTATAGACATACTGACCGTTGTACCAGAATGTTCCGCCATTGGAGAGCATTGCGACAGACCGGAGGTCAGAGCCGAGATTGTTTCCGGTAACACCGAAACCGAGACGGAGTTTGAGGTCGTTGCACCAGGTCTGGTCCTGCATAAAGTCTTCGCCAGCTATTCTCCAGCCTGCGCTCACAGCCGGGAACCAGCCCCATTTATTGTTGGCGCCGAAGCGGGAGGAACCTTCACGGCGGACCGATGCGGAAAGCAGATACTTATCCGCATAGTTGTAGTTCGCCCTGACGAAAAATGCAGCCAGGGTATTGGAGTTCCTGTAGGAAGATGCATTCAGATACTTTTTGGTAGCGTCACCGTTTCCGATCTGGAAGTATTTTGCATCATCTGTGGGGAAGCCCTTGTTCTCGATGTTCTGTCCGTCATAGAAGAAGTTCTGATAGGAGAAACCTGCCACGGAAGCGATACTGTGCTTTCCGAAAGAACGGGAATAATCCGCCGTGATTTCAAACAACTTGTTGAAGTTGAAATCGCTGCCGCGTCCAGCCTTTCCGGAACCCGCAACATCGGAGTTGACCGTCCTGTTGTACCAGAAATTATGGTTGTCGCCTTCTTCCACTGCGCCGAATGCGCTTATCTTCAGCCCTTCCACGGGCTTGATGTTGACCGTCGCCTTCACAGAACCTCTGAAGTAGTTGCCGTCCTTGTAGGACTCCTTCTGGTTCATCAGCTCGACAGGGTTCGCCTCGCCGGTTCCCTGGGGATAGAAATATCCGGAAGCCGTGGAGGAGTCATATACAGGGTAGCTCGGATTCAGAACCGCCGCCATCTTCCAGTCGGCATTGCTGAAATCATTGCGGTAGTGCATATATGAAAGGTCATACTGCAGATCAAGCCATCCGTCAAGTGCCTTCTGTGAGGCGGCGAGCTTTGCGATGATTTCATTGCGGTTGTTGTTCTTCGCAATACCTTCCGCATTTTTGTAGTTCAGAGACGCACGGTAGTTGAATTTCTGTGCAGAACCGACAATAGCGACATTGTGGCTGTGCGTCACTGCTACCTTGCGGGTGAGCTCCCCTGTCCAGTCGGTGTAATATTTCTCGCCGTCTTTCGATTCATAGAGGACCGGCTTGATCTTGCCGCCTGACAGGGACTCGATATTGTAGAATTCCTCAGGAGAGAGCATTCCTATGTCTCCGTTTCTCATCGATGCGGAAACATAGCCGGAATATTCCATCCTTGTCTGAGCCTCGTTGGTGAAGTTTCCGCCTCTTTTCGTCGTGATGATTATGACGCCGTTGGTGCCGCGCGTTCCGTAGATTGCAGCCGCTGAACCGTCTTTGAGTACATCCATCGACGCGATTTCATCATTGGAGATATTGTCTATATTGCTGACAGGCACGCCGTCGACGATAAAGAGAGGCTGGGTTCCGGCGCCTTTGTCAAGCGTTGAGAATCCGCGGATCTGGATGTCGTAACCGGTGGAAGTAGGGTCACTTGTGGTCTTGATGATGTTGAGTCCGGCGACCTTTCCCTGCAGGAGACCTATGGGATTGGTCTTGACTCCCGAATTGAAGTCCTCCGACCTGACGGACGCCACCGATCCGGTAACCTCTTTCTTTTTCTGGGAGCCGTAACCGATGGCAACCGCATCTTCCAGGAAAAGAGTGTCCTCCGTAAGCACCACCTTGGCGGGAACAGCAGATGCCTTGAATGTCTGCGCGGCATAGCCGATGCAGCTCAGTTCAATTATGGCGTCCGGACCGGAAACCGAAATCGAATAGTCTCCGTCAAGACCGGTGGATGTTCCGGTGGATGTTCCTTTTTCCATTACGGTAACGCCTACAAGCGGACCGTATGTGTCCAGGACCACTCCTTTCACCTCATATCCGCCTTGAGCGGAGACGGGGATGGCGGCGCACAGGCTGAACGCCAGGACGCCAATGACAACGGAAATCAGTCTATTCATTTTATCAGATTATTTAATTGGATTATTAGTTTCTTTCTTCTCTTTCACGAAGCGTACCGACACTGCGGCGAGCAGCATAAACGCCCCTGCAAGAGCGAGCATCATAGCTGCATTCGAGTGAAAGCAGTATTTGATTATCATACCTCCGGTCAGACCGATGACAATCTGCGGGATGGTGATGGTGAAGTTGAAAATTCCCATATACACGCCGGTCCGCCTTGCATCCAGTTCGCGGGAAAGGATGGCATAGGGCATAGAGAGGATTCCTGCCCAGGCAATGCCGATTCCTATCATAGGAATAATCAGAGCATACTGGTTGTGGAGCATCGTGATGCCGAAGAACCCGAGTGCGCCGCACAGCAGGCATACCGCATAAACGGGCTTGTTGCCGAATCTCGCCGCGATTTTTGCCATAAAAACAGCCGCTATGCAGGCAGGAACCGGATATATCGCGTTGAGCACGCCAACCCAGGTCTGCGTCGCGCCTTCACTCAGGACCGCCCCCGAAAGATCGGTGACGACTCCAGTTATGGCAGGTTTCAGATAGGTCCACATCAGGAACAGCGCCGCCCAGGAGAAAAACTGGGTCACACCGAGTTGAAGCATAACTTTCGGGGTGTTCTTCAGAAGGGTGAGAACACCCTGGCGGGGTGCCTGCTCCCGCTCCTCCTGGATTCCGTTATACTCCGCGAATTGCTTCGGAGGGTACTCCCTGACTCTGAAACTCGTCCAGAGGACGGTTAGAAAGAGTATTATTCCACCTGCATAATAGGAATATGCGATGTGCCCGGGAACCTGTCCGGGTTCTGCGGTGTCAGAGACTCCGAACCAGGTCATAATCAGAGGAAGAAGTCCACCTATGACCGCTCCGAGGTTGATGAGGAAAGTCTGCACTACATACCCTTTCGTTTTCTGGGAATCATCCAGCATATCCGATACAAGAGCCCTGAAAGGCTGCATCGTGACGTTGAACGACGTATCCATAAACAGAAGTATGAACGCTCCCATTGCAAGAGGGGCGAAAGAAAGCAGGGCAGGACAGTTCGGCATCAGCATAAGGGCGACGGTCGAGATTATCGAGCCGCCGAGGATATAAGGGATGCGTCTTCCGAACCTGGTCCAGGTTCCGTCGGAGAACATTCCGATTATCGGCTGGATTATCATACCGGCGACGGGAGCTGCAAGCCAGAAGTAGCTCAGATGGCTGACATCTGCGCCGAGAGATTCAAAGATGCTCGAAGTATTGGAATTCTGAAGGGAATATCCAATCTGAACACCAAGGAATCCGAAGCTCAAATTCCATATCTGCCAGAAAGAAAGTTTCGGTTTTTTCATTTCCACCAGTTCTCGTGTTATAATTATAAGGCAAAACAAATGTAAATAACATTATTGAATCAAAAAATCCACATCTGACGAAAAGAAAGAATTTCAGGACGAACGGTTATTTTTGAGTGACGAACGGTTGACACAGGAAGATATTTTACTATATTCGTGCTGTGCAAGACCGGAAGCACGACGGAATATGGGAAAGAATGAATATAGGATTTCATCTGCCTGGATCATCCACAGCTTCGCCCTGCTTCACGCCGGGCTGGCGATAGCCTGCCGCGCCTGTGTAATCGATGATTCAATATTGCTCACCCTGATGACGATGTTGATGACTCTCCTGCTATGTTTCCGGCACGGGCTGAACCTTGAACTCACCGCCGCAAACATCATTCTGGTAAATGTGTTCGGGTTTCTCCTGGGCATAGGCTTCGCGACCCTGTTTGGCAGATTCCTGCACACCCCGATGCTCGAACATTCCATTGCAACCTTCATAACGACGGAAATCCTCGGCTGGGTGGTCTACCTTCTTTCCGGATTCTGGGCAACCCGCAGCAAAAAAGACGCCCCCGGCGGTATGATAGGCAAGATGAAATGGATAGTGGCTGCGTGCCTTGCGATACTGCTTGCGAGATATCTGTTCACGGAAGTGATTTCCAGATTCTATCTCTCTACTGACGAGATTCTTTCTGTCTTCGCTGAATTCATATTCAACGCACCGGTGCTATTCATACTGGTATGCCTGAACCTTATCTATGTGCGGTTCTCGTCACGGAAGCTGAAAGACAGGGGATTCGCCGTAAAAACCTCCTGGTTCGCCATTTTCTTTATTTCAGCATCCTGCCTGATGGCACTGATAACCGGGTTCGGTATGTCGTCGGGGTCGATGGAGGAGATTACGCCGGGCAGGTACCTGGTATTGTTCCTGCCGTCAGCCGTCATCGAGATCACCATCTATTTTGTCATATACCTCCTGAACTACGCTTTCTCGGCACAGGAGGAGATGCTGGAGCAGAGGGAGAAGGCTCAGATTGCAGAATACCAGTATTTCAGGCTGAAACAGCAGGTGAACCCGCATTTCCTTTTCAATTCGCTGAACATTCTTGACGGCATAGTCTGCGGAGACAACCCTCAGCAGGCAAGCGTCTATATCCATAAGCTGTCGTCCATCTACAGGTATATGCTGAGCAATGACGGCAACATCATAGTGCCTTTGAAGGACGAACTTGTATTTGTCGGTCTGTACGTGGATTTACTGAAAGTACGGTTTCCGGAAGGGCTGAACGTGGAATTAAATATACGTCAGGAGGATATGAACAGACGTGTAGTCCCCTGCGCGGTTCAGCTGCTGGTGGAGAACGCCGTGAAGCACAATGCAGTCGGCGCGGGGAATGTCCTGACGGTAACCATCAGCTCGGACGGGGACAGCCTCTCGGTGAAGAACAATATATGCCCGAAAATGTCCGCCGTGTCCTCGACGGGCGTAGGGCAGAAATATATCAAATCGGAGTATATGCGCTGGTCGGGGAAGTCTGTGACAGTGACAGATACAGGGACCGAATACATATTCACACTTCCATTATTGTAACAGGATGAAAGTATTTATAATAGAGGATGAGCCTATCGCTCGCGACAATCTGGTCAGATTGCTGGCAAAGAATTTTGATGACCTGGAGGTAATCGGGACTGCCGGCTCCATAAAGGAGTCTGTAGACTGGCTGAATACGCAGGGCAACCATCCAGATATAATATTTATGGATGTGGAATTGTCCGACGGCAACTGTTTCGAGATTTTCAGACAGACAGCAGTCGACTCCGGAGTCATAATGACTACCGCATACGATAGCTACGCTGTCAAGGCATTCGAAGTCAACAGCGTGGACTACCTCTTGAAACCGATAGAGCCGGAAGCCCTGAAACGCGCAGTCGGGAGGTGCCGCAGCATATCCCGCAAACTTGACCTCGACAGCCTCGTATCGGCATTCCGCCCCTCCGCCCCGGACGGACGGAAACGCTTCATCGTTCGTTTCAATGACAGCATAATACCCGTGGCAAGCACTGATATAGCGTATTTCTATTCGGAAGACAAGAGCACCTGGCTTGTCACAAAAGAGGATTCGCGATATACAATGGACCAGTCCCTCGACATCATCTACGAGGAACTGGACCATAAGAGGTTTTTCCGTATTTCGCGGAACTGCATCGTGGCTATGGACGCCATAGACAGCATCACCAAGCAGTTTGGAGGGAGGCTGCTCATATCCGGGACGCCACGCCCCACGTTCGAGATGACCGTCAGCCGCTCCCGTGTGGAAGATTTCCTGAACTGGCTCGAAGACTGACAGGCTATCCCCTGCCGTTACGTCTTATCATCTCGGAAACGATACGGTTGAACTCGTCCTGCTCCATAAGGGATTCAACTGTAAGGTGCATCCGGTACCGCCAATAATACCTTGGAACGGCAGGGACATTGATTCTCTCCTCGCGGGGGTTTCTGAACCTCAGGTTTCCGTCCATTGCAAGCCAGTCCTGCAGAGGAAGTATCGTCAGCATCGAGGGCGAGGCAAGATGCTGCTCGACAATGCGCCTGCACACCCAGGGCTCGCAGAAAAAAGGAACTTCACCGTGCTCGTGCAGGACTTCCCTGAAGAATCTTTCCGTAAGCTGCATATCCTCCTCCCACCAAGCCCTGAGCGGGTTCATATCGTGCGTAGATGTGGTGCATACAGACAGATACGGATAGCGCCCGGGGTCTGCAAAGGTCTCATTCACGGATTTAGGCATCCTCTGTATTTCAAGCGAAAGAATCTGCTGCTCCCTCATAGTGTCCGGCACGCACGCAGGAATCATACCGAGGTCTTCCCCGCAGGCGAGCATATCAGTGGAATTCAGAAGGTCCGGAAGCTTGAAACAGGCAGACTGCTTCCAGAACCCGTTGTGCCGACGGTAGTAGAATTCATCATACAGCCTGTTGTATGCGTCCTTGCGGGACTGGTCGAGAGAGCGATAGGTAGCAGTGCTCTGCGCAGCTATCCTGGGATGGAAATATCCCTCGCGCACGGAATCCTTTACAAACAGGACATCCGTGGCATCTCCATCGGGGGATGTCACGTACCTGCCTCCGGACAGGTCGAAGCCCTGGTTTTCAAGCTCGTCCGCAGAATACGGCAGCGCGGGATTGAAATGTCCCATAACCCCGCTCCTGTACCCGGCAGGTATCTCCCATATTCTGAAAAAGCCAAGGATATGGTCAATACGGAAGGCGTCGAAATACTCGGACATCTTACGCAGACGTGACTTCCACCATCTGAATCCGTCCTCGGACATCTTCTCCCAGTTGTATGTGGGGAAGCCCCAGTTCTGCCCGTCCGCCGAGAATGCGTCGGGCGGAGCCCCTGCCTGCGAGTTCATATTGAACAGCGAAGGATAGCGCCACGCGTCAACGCTCGTGCGGCTGATTCCTATCGGAAGGTCACCTTTCAGCATCACTCCCCTGCTGCGGGCATAAGCCCTTGCGCCGGTCATCTGCCGGTGGAGATGATACTGGACAAAACAGTGGAAGTTTATTTCTCTCCTGTTAAGCCGGCAGAATTCATCTATTGCGTCAGAATCATATTCGGCATATTTCCCCCACCGGGAAAAATCCGGAGTCCCGTAAATGGCAGCAAGGGTTCTGAATGCGGCGTAAGGGACAAGCCAGTCGCGGCTGCCCGCAAGGAACTCTTTGAAAGACTTCCTTGCTGAAACTTTCTTCCAGTTCAGCGCGAACGCCTTGCGCAGAAGCCTCTCCTTTTCCTTGTTAGTCCTCTCGTAATCCACCTGCGGAAGACTGTTCAGTTCTATCTGAAGCGCCTTGTACTCCTCATCTTCAACCACCCCTGCATCGGGAAGATGGATGAACTGGGGATGAAGCGCAAATGTCGAGTTCGCGTTGTAGGGATAGGAGTCCTCCCAGGTCCCGGTCATCGTGGTATCATTGATCGGGAGAAGTTGGATAATGCTCTGACCTGTCATAACCGCCCAGTCGACCAGTTTACGGATATCATTGAACTCGCCGACCCCGAAATCGTCCTCGCTCCTCAGCGAAAATACCGGAATGGCAGTGCCTGCGCCTTTCCAGCCACGGCGGTTCAGACGCGGAATGTCAGTTCTTACCCTTATGCAGGAAGTCTCTGTCCCGGCATTATGCAGACGCGAGACCGAGTCCTGCTGGTCGAATGTCCTGTTCGCACCTTCCTCCCACTCACGTATCCCGCCCGTCGCCGGGTCGGCAATAACGAATTTATACTCAAATGATCCGGCAGTTTTGAACTCCGCTTTTGCGTACGGAGGATTGCCCGAGTCCAGGACTATGGCTTTCCGCCATTCTCCAAGTTCCCTGATGCTGCCCGTAATGCCCAGCGCATCCCCTTTGCCAAGTTGAATGACGGGAGTGCTGACTATAAGCGATTTTGTATTTTCCATTGCAATCTTCTGTCATTAATGTTTCTGCCTTATATAATAACAAGATGACTGATGCAATATCGCTGCAAGATATGAATTAATTACGATTTTTTAAGTAGATTTGTGTTGATAAACTATAAAAACAATGACAGCAATTATCATCATCGCAGTCGTCGCGGTAATCTTTCTGTGGATTATCGGGCTGCAGAGGAGCCTCGTCTCAAAGGAAGAAATGTGCAAGAACTCACTCAGCCAGATCGGAGTACAGCAGGCCAGCCGCTGGGACGCCCTCAGCGCACTCGCGGACCTGACGAAGTCCTACTCCGAATATGAATTCAAGACCATCAGCGACATAATCGCACAGAGAAGGCCCATCGGCTCGGGCAGCAGCACCGAAGAGGCGAACGCGCAGGAAAACAAGATCTCGCAGGCCCTCGGGCGCATCGTAGCAGTGGCCGAGCAGTATCCCGAACTCAAGTCGGCTGAAACATACAAGAAGACCATGGACTCCGTGAACAGCTACGAGAACCAGGTCCGTATGAGCCGTATGGTGTTCAACGACACCGTAACCTCGCTCAACCGCGTCGTGCGCCAGTTCCCCAACAACCTCGTCGCGGGCATGCTCGGATTCAGTACGAAAGAATACCTTGCCGAGAACGTCGGCAAGGAGCAGATGCCCTCTATGAAGCTCAACTAATTGTGAGAAAACTTCTTACATTCATAGCCGCCGTCCTCACGGCGGCATTTTCCTGCGCTGCACAGGACTCCTCGACCCGCCGGATTGACATTTCCCTGGTCCTGGACAAAGACGGCGGCGCCCTGGTCCGGGAAGTCTGGGATATGGACATCCACAGAGGCACGGAATGGTATCTCGTGCGCGGGAACCTCGGCGACATCGAGATCAGCGGACTCAGCGTACGGGACGAAAACGGCCGTGAGTTCAGGAACATCGGCAGATGGGACGTTGACCGCAGCATGGAAGAAAAGAGCGGCAAGTGCGGAATCGTGCGCAAAAGCGGCGGCTGCGAGCTCTGCTGGGGGCTCGGTTCATACGGGGAGCACCGTTTCACCGTAGAATACCGTATGAGCAAGGTTGTCAAGGCCATGGACGATTTCGACGCTCTGCACCTGCAGCTGGTTTCCCCCGGAATCAGCCCCCGCCCCCAGAACGTCAGGGTCGAAGTCAGCGCCGCTGACGGAACTGCGTTCAGCGAGGAAAACTGCGCAATATGGGCTTTCGGCTTCAACGGGACCGACCTGTTCGAGGACGGGAAGATCGTGCTTGCAACCGACGAACCGTTCCGCTCCGACGCATATTCAGTAATCCTGCTCGCCCGTTTCGGCAAGGGCCTGTTCTCCCCGCAGAGCACTCTAAAAGGGCCTTTCCAGGACAAACTGGACCAGGCATTCAAAGGCAGCAGCTACCAGGACTACCTTGACGAAGAAGAAAGCGAAAGAAAGCTAATGATATTCGCGCTCATTCTGCTCGGGCTCGGCGCCGTACTCATCATATTCTCCGTCGCAGCATACATCCGCCGCCGCAACCTGCGTATATTCGGAGTGAAAAAGCTTAAGGAAATAGGCTACGCAAGGGATATTCCCTTCGGCGGGAACCTCTACGAAAGCAGGTACATCCTCAGCAAAATAGGGACCATCACTGACGCCAATTTCGCCTCCGCCCTGATCCTGCGTATGGTAAAGGACGGAATTATCGGCATCAGTCACGATTCCGACGGCAAGGTTCTGCTAGACGTGCGCAGCTCCGCAGAGGGCTTCGGACTGAACAAGTCCCAGATGGAATTCCACTCAATGCTGCAGAAAGCCGCCGGGGACGACCTCGTGCTACAGGACAAGGAATACAGCAGATGGTCGCGCAAGCACGAAAAGCAGGTCGCCCGCTGGATAGAAAAGCTCGGGAACTACGGTTCGCAGGAACTCGTCTCCGGGGGCTACCTCTACGGAGACAGATACTCCCCCGAAGCGCAGCAGCAGGCAAGGACCCTTATAGGCTTCCGCAACTATCTGAAAGACTTCACCCTGCTCGACGAGCGGAAGACCACGGAAGTCGCGCTCTGGGGCGAGTACATCGTCTTCGCCGCCCTGTTCGGAATTGCCGACAAGGTCGCGAAAGAGCTCAAGGATATCAACCCGCAGGCGTTTGAAGAGTTCGTGGGCTACGACTATCCTACAATGAGACGTATAGTCTTTATTTCCAACAATGTAGGCAACAATATAGTAAGTTCCGCAACGCACTACCAGACTTCCTCGTCCACAAGCGGCAAAGGCGGTTTCTCCAGCTTCGGCGGAGGCGGAGGTTTCAGCGGAGGAGGTTTCGGAGGAGGCGCAAGATGACGAGAAAAATACTTATATTCAGCGCAATGGCGGCGATGCTGCTCTTCTGTGCAAGTTCCTGCAAGGCCCAGAAAGCGAAACAATACACGATCGAGGTGGTCAAGGAATATCCTCACGACACCCATTCATATACCCAGGGCCTGTTCTTCCAGGACGGAGAACTTTTCGAAAGCACCGGACAGTACGGGGAATCCACTTTCCGCAAGGTCGAGCTCGGCACGGGAAAGGCCCTGAAACGTCTCGACTTCGCGCGCAAATACTTTGTTGAAGGTTCGGTGGTGCTTGGCGACAAGCTGTATATCCTGACCTGGACCAACAAGATAGCCTTTGTCTATAACGCAGAGACCCTAGAATACGAAAGCGCCTATTCCTACCCGCGCGAGGGCTGGGGCCTGACCACGGACGGAAAATCGCTGATAGCATCCGACGGCTCCTCTAAACTGTATTTCCTCTCCCCGGAGTTTAAACTGGAAAAGACTCTGAACGTCACCCTGAACGGCAGGCCGCTCAGGCTCCTCAACGAACTCGAATGGATAGATTCGAAAATCTGGGCTAATGTCTATACCACCGATATGATCGTAGTCATCGATCCCGCTGACGGAAAGGTGGAAAAGGTCATCGACTGCAGCGGACTGCTGCCTGATAAGCTAAGAACCCGCCGGACGGATGTGCTTAACGGCATAGCATACAACCCCGAAAACGGAAAGACCTACCTGACCGGCAAGTACTGGCCCCGGCTCTACGAAATCCGTCTGAAACCCAAGAAATAAACTCATAATCAAAGCATACGTATCATGAAAAAAGCAATTTCAATTTTCCTTTCAGCCCTGGCGATCATCGTGATGTTGCCCGGCTGCGGCACAATGTCTAAAACAGCCTCCGGCAGCATCATCGGTTCCGCCTCAGGCGCTGCAGTGGGCGCACTGATCGGCGGACTTATCAGCAAGGACGGCAAGGGTGCCGGAATCGGCGCCGCCATCGGAACTGCGGTAGGAGCCGGAACAGGTGCAATCATAGGCAACCAGATGGACAAGAAAGCCAAGGAGCTCCAGGCCCTTGAGAACGCTGATGTCGAGACTGTTACCGACAACAACGGACTCACCGCCATCAAGGTTACCTTCGACAGCGGAATCCTCTTCCCTCTCAACGGAACCGCCCTCAGCGATGCCTCCAAGAAGCAACTCCGCGAGTTCTCCAACAAGATGTCTGACATGCAGGACACAGACATAACCATCTACGGCCACACGGACAACACCGGCAGCGCCGAGGTGAACGAGAGAATCTCCCGCCAGAGAGCCGAATCCGTACGAAACTATCTGCTTGACTGCGGAATAGCCTCGCAGCGCATGAAATCCGAAGGGCTGTCGTACAACTCCCCCGTCGCCGACAACTCCACCGCAGAGGGACGCGCAAAGAACCGCCGCGTGGAGATTTACATCTCCGCCAACGCC
>Ga0129311_1000714_pt1 | contig 27044 bp, 26 predicted proteins | sample Go1ome_FD_94435 | JGI IMG/M metagenome (GOLD analysis project Ga0129311, IMG submission 94435) | Western lowland gorrila individual fecal microbial communities from Wisconsin, USA - Go1022B metagenome | ecosystem: Host-associated > Mammals > Digestive system > Large intestine > Fecal | place... | reverse complement strand
TAGTGCAGATGAGGTATATGAGTCCATTTATAAGCAGGCAAAGTCGTCAATATATGTCGTTGATAATTATATTGGATTAAGAACATTGGTTCACCTTAAGAATTCTCCGATAGGAGTAGATATTATTTTATTTAGTGATAATGTTGGAAATAATAAACTTCACAACATAGAATTTACAGATTTCTGTAAGGAGTACCCAACAGTGAATTTGTCAATGAAAAAGACAGGTGGCATATTTCATGATAGATTTATAGTGTTGGACTATGGAACTGCCGATGAAAGGATTTTCTTATGTGGCGCTTCATCAAAGGATGCAGGGGCTAGAATAACCAGTATTGTTGAAGATTATGGAGTATCTAAATATGCCCCAGTTATTGATGCACTGTTGAAAAATCCGACCTTGATTTTACCACAATAGGGGCGTGAAAGTATTGAAGAGTAAAACCAGATATGCAGCATAATTGCACTTGAATGTGCACAAATGTTAATATAAAGTAAAGTTGTAGTGTGTGTGAAGCGGTGTGCTTGTTAGGTAGGAAATGATATATCTTGATTTAATGAAATACATTTTGTATGATGATTTAATTTCTGCTATTGTAGATTAAAAAGGGATGTAGTACAGGAGCTTTTAATCAGCATGTATTCCTTCTGGTCACAGGCATCGCAAGTTTACGTAACTCATTCACTACATGATTGTCGAAAGAAAAAGCTTAATACATTACCCAATTTGAAGGCGATGATTTTATGTTTGAATTGAATGATGAAGAGGCGGAAAATCTTTTGAGGTGCAAAAATCCCTCCCCATACCAATTTTCATACATATTTCCCCGCTAAACATTGAACTTATTTTAGTATATGGGTATAATATATTTAGCAATTTGTTTGGTATCGTATATATGATATAAAGGGGTTGATTTTGTATGGAATATAATCTTCCGCAGAGAGTTGTAAGAGATATTACTATATTTGCAGATAAACACTCTGTTAAGAAAGTTATTTTGTTTGGTTCTCGCGCAAGAGGCGATAATACAGAAAGAAGTGATATTGATATAGCTGTATATGGTGGAGATTTTGATTCATTTTATTGGGATATAAAGGATAATGTACATTCGCTTTTATCTTTTGATGTTGTTGATGTGGATGCAGGTATTTCAGAGGATTTAAAAAGTGAAATAGAAAGAGACGGTGTTGTAATTTATGAAAAAGCTTGATAATTTTTCGAATTGTTTAAATATTTTGAAAAAAGCGGACTTTAATCTTGCAGATAGTGATGAAATATATAGAACGGGTATCATTGGACAATTTAATCTCACGTTTGAGCTTGCGTGGAAAACTTTGCAGGAAGTGATGAAAGTCCATGGTGTTGACGGAGCAGATACAGGTTCGCCAAGAGAGATTTTACAGCTTGGATATAAAATTGGATTCGTCAGCGATTCTTCGGTATGGCTGCTTATGTTGAAAAAGCGTAACACATCTGTGCACATATATAATGAAGATGAAATTGATGAAATGATAGTACTTATAAGAGATAGCTTTATACCCGCTTTTATTGCACTGGAACAAACCCTGATAACCAAATTGCAGGAAGCAGAAGATGATTGGAAATAACCCATACAAACTAAAACAAGCCTGAGCCACATTCCGCCTCAGGCTTGCTTCATATCATACAGACTATTCTTTATCTATTCAAACATTGTCATTAAACATCATCGCTTTCGTATTCATCAAAATTATCTATATCATCGCGGTTGTGTTCCATGAATTCACGACTGGAAACCTTCTTGCGTGTTCTCTCGGCTTCGACCATTTCAGAAAGCATTTCTTTTACATCGCGGGGTTTCTTTATATTTTTAATTTCAAAATCTCCGAGCGTTTTGTCTGCTGAGCAGCATTTGATAGTTCCAAGTCCGAACATTCTCTGCCATAGCTTGCGCTCTAGTGATAAGTCCATGATTCTGTAAAGGCGGACCTCATCCTCCTTTACGCTGAAGAAACCTGTGCTGATGAAAAAACGATCCTCCGATAAACTGTATTTAGTGAATGTCCAAGGTAAACCAAAGAAAATTCTCTTTCTGTCCTTCCATACTATATCTGCCATTTTAATCCTCCCATATGTATAATCCTTTAAAATTGATACTATCACGATTGGATTGTTTTGTAAACATAGATGAAATGAGAATTAATAGTGTATTTAATCTTCCATATTGTTGTGATACAATAAGTAAGTACGAACAGAGAAAGGAATGGTTTGTAGAATGCAGGAATATGTAATGGGAAATGGAGCTATCGGTCTCGGCGCATTGGCGGCAGGGGTCAACCTTGTGTCGGGATATCCGGGAACACCATCCTCAGAGATAGTGGAAACAATATCTAAGTATCCACATGATGGTGTACATTTGGAATGGTCAGTAAATGAAAAGGCGGCAATGGAAGTCGCTGCAAGTGCGGCATATGGTGGAGCGCGAACACTTGTGACAATGAAGCAGGTTGGACTTAACGTGGCAGCGGATCCGATTATGTCGCTTGCCTATGTTGGCGTTAAGGGAGGAATGGTTGTAGTATCGGCTGATGATCCAGGCCCTATATCCTCACAGACAGAGCAGGACACAAGGAGATTTGCGGATTTCTGTCGAATACCGGTATTTGATCCTTCGTCACCAGAGGAAGCATATCAGATGATTCAGGATGCATTTGAATATTCTGAAAAATATAAGACACCGGTTTTGTTCAGACCTACGACAAGAGTATGTCATGCATATGCATCTATTGATAATCCGGAATATTGTGGACCTAAGAAGTATGAGGGCTTTGTAAAGGATTCTAAGAAATGGGTTATTTTCCCGAGATTGTCATTTGCAAACCACAATATGATTGAAAAGAGAAATATAGAGATAGGCAGGGACTTCTCAAGCTACAAATTTAACAAAATAGAGGGTGGAAATTCAAAGAAGGCAGTTATCACTTCGGGAATCAGTTATTCTTACGCAAAGGAATATATGAAATACCATGAGGATATTAAGTTAATTAAGATTGCAACCGCATATCCTTTCCCTGAAGATTTACTTCTTAAGGCATTAGAGGGAGTAAAAGAGGTAATCTGCTTGGAGGAGCTTAGTCCATTTATTGAGGAACAGGTTCTTAAAATTATTGGAAAGCATGGATTACAGATTAGAGTATCTGGTAAACTCGATGGCAAAGTCCCACATAGTGGAGAAAACAGTTCAAATCAGGTAGCTGCAATACTAAGTGATTTCCTTGGTACAGAGAAGCTTTCCGGTGGATTTGATATTTCAGATGCACCAGCACTTCCGATGAGACCGCCTGTGCTTTGTGCGGGTTGCCCTCACAGAGCTTCGTTCTATGCTGTAAAGCAGGCTATGAAGGGCAAAAAGGCTTACTTCTGTGGCGATATAGGTTGTTATACACTTGGAAATGCTATGCCGCTTGACATGGTAGATACCTGTCTTTGCATGGGAGCGGGAATTACGATGGCACAAGGCTTCCATTGGATTGACGGTGAGGGAACGTGCTTTGGCTTTGTTGGAGACTCTACGTTCTTTGCATCAGGAATGACAGGTGTTGTAAATGCAGTTTATAACAATGCAGATATGATACTTTGTGTGCTTGATAATTCAACGACAGCGATGACAGGTCATCAGCCACATCCGGGAATTGGACGCAACATGATGGGGCAGATTGTAGATAAGGTTGACATAAAAAAGGTACTTGAGGGAATTGGAGTACATAAAGTGATAACGGTTAATCCTCTTAATCTCAAGGAATCGATAGATGCCGTAAATGAGTGCGAGAAGCTTCCGGGTGTAAAGGCAATTATTTTCAAATCACCTTGTATAGCAATATCAAAACCTGATAAGAAACTTGCAATATCTGAAAAATGTATTCAGTGCAAGAAATGTATTCGTGAGATTGGCTGTCCGGCACTTATAACAGTGGATGGAAAGGTTACTATTGACGAGAGCCTTTGTACGGGATGTGGTTTATGCAGTCAGATTTGTCCGGTTTCAGCGATAGGGGGTGGATGCAATGAATAAAAATATACTTATTTGTGGAGTTGGAGGCCAGGGAACTGTGCTTGCCTCTAAGATAATAGCTGCATCTGCTATGGATTCTGGAAATGCTGTTCATTCTGCTGAAACTATAGGGATGGCACAGCGAGGCGGTTCTGTCACGAGCCATGTCAGAATAGGTGAGGCGTATTCTCCACTTATTCCTTATGGCGAGGCAGATATGATACTTGCGTTTGAGCCAGCAGAAGCAGTAAGAAACCTCATGTATCTAAAGAAGGACGGAATAGTAATAGTAAACAGTGTGCCGGTTAAACCGGTCACAGAATCTCTCAACAACACAGGATATGATGGCAGGGATATGCTTATCTATTTAAACAAAAAATGCAAATGCATAGTGATAGATGCCAAGGAGCTATGCGAACCATTTGGTTCATCGAGATATTTCAACATAGCAATCCTAGGTGTTGCTGTTGGTTCGGGAAGGCTCGGACTTACGAAGGAGGCGGTGCTTGATGAGATATGTAAGCGAGTACCTGCTAAGTTTATAGATACAAATAAGGCTGCGTTTCTGGCAGGCTTGGAGAAAGGAGAACAGTATGAAGCTTAATAGTACACAGTTGGCACAGGTAGATGCACAGATAAAAAGACTTATCAAAACAGACAGTTATTATGGAAAGATATACAGAGAGGCGGGGATAGATGGTGTTTGCTCGCAGGAAGATTTCGAGAAGCTTCCATTTTCGAGTAAATCTGACTTAAGAAATGCGTATCCTTTAGGTATTCAGGCTGTTCCTGACGAGGAGGTAGTAAGAATACATTCGTCATCAGGAACGACAGGCAAGCCGGTTATTATTCCGTATACAGCTAAGGATGTAGATGATTGGGCAACTATGTTTGCCAGATGTTATGAGACGGCAGGTATCACAAACAAGGATCGTATACAGATTACACCTGGTTATGGTCTGTGGACAGCCGGTATAGGATTTCAGGCTGGATGTGAGAAGCTTGGTGCGATGGCTGTTCCTATGGGACCGGGAAATACTGATAAGCAGATTCAGATGATGATTGATCTTAAGACAACAGTGCTTACTGCAACTTCATCGTATGCGTTGCTTCTTGCTGAGGAGATAAATAAGAGGGGAATCCGAGACCAGATTTATTTGAAAAAGGGCGTGTTTGGTTCAGAACGTTGGAGTGAAAAAATGCGCAATTATATAAAAAATGAACTCGGCATAGAGCTTTATGACATATATGGTCTCACTGAGATATATGGACCTGGAATTGGCATAAGCTGTAAAGAGCAGACTGGTATGCACTACTGGGACGATTTTGTTTACATAGAAATTATTGACCCGAAAACGCTTCAGCCTGTTCCTGATGGTGAGGAGGGTGAGATTGTAATTACAACTCTTGTCAAGGAGGGGGCACCGTTGCTTCGTTTCCGTACTCACGATATATCTAGAATTATACCTGGAACATGTCCTTGTGGAAGAAAGCATCCTAGACTGGATATTATCAAGGGACGTAGCGATGATATGTTTAAGGTTCATGGTGTCAATATGTTCCCTAGTCAGGTCGAGGAAATTCTTGGTGGTGTTGATGGGGTTTCAAGTGAATATAACATTAATATTGCACATGATGAAAGCTGTAACAGAGATGTAATTCTTGTTACGGTTGAAGCTGAGGGAAGAGTTGACTTTGAAAAGACTGGTCAGATAATTAAGGAGCAATTTAAATCTAAAATGAGCGTTACTCCTAAGATTACAGTGGTACCTGTGGGAACGTTGCCTCGTACCGAGAAGAAGGCAAAGAGGGTTATAGACCACAGAGAGAAGTAAATTGTATTTAAAGCAGGGGGGATTTAAGCATGGCTTCTAATAAGAAGATACTTGGCAGGCTGGCGGAGGGCTTATATCTTATTTATGACAAAAAACAGGCAGTTTTACATGGTACATACAGGAATTACACATTCCTTGTAGAGCCTAATGGATTTTATTCAAGAGTGCAGAATGTTGTGCTTACATTTTGCGTTGGCAATAATCATCACGCACCTATGCCAATTATGTGGAAGAATATGAATATCGGTATGCCAAAAGGCAGCAGAATTACCTCTGATAAATTTCTTATAAAGGCATATATTCCCATAAAGGGAGGCGTAGATAAAAATGTGCAGGTTATAAGAAAGACGATGGATGGACTTATAACGTATTTTGAGGCACATGAGTACAAGAACTGCGACCAGTTGGGCGAGGAGGGTGAGACCGGTGTCTATAAGCTGTCGGATGGATACGCATTTCTTAATTATAATTCTGCGGATGTTGTGAAGAGTGCCCTTAGTAAGGAGCAGGTTATTGATTCCGCCAAGATGGAGAATTTTGGACTTGGAATTATTGGGGCATTAGTTGGTGGAATTGCAGCTTCACTTATTATATTTCTGATAGCGAGGCTGGGATATGTCAGCACTTATGGAAGCATTATTATGGGTGTTGCAATAGTATATGGTTATAAGTTTAAGGGTAACAAGCTTTCAAAGTTTAGTGCAGCATTATGCGTTATACTTGCTGTAGCACTTACATATTTAGTATTCAGGCTTGACCTGGCGGTATCAATTTATTCGGCTGTGAATGGTAAGGTTAATGTGACCTTCGGATATTGTTTTTCTCACGCTAAGTCAATTATGGATAGCGCAGATAAGCTTGGCGTGTATAATGAGAATTTCTTCAAGATGATGTTTATGGGAGTTGTTGGTGCTTGTGTAATGGTTTATATTGAGCTTTCTGATAAGAAGACTAAGTATAACGTCGAGAAGCTGTAGAGTTTCTGTCAAGTAATCGTTGGAACTTTTCATACCCGAACGCTTTCTGCTCGGAGCAATAAGTGCAAACGGTCCCGGAATGGAACCCATCATCCGCGCAGAAAGCGTTCGGGTATGAAAAGTTCCAACGATTACTTGACGTAATGAAACCAAAGTGATATCATAACGATATCAAATATAAGGGAGGAATTCATCATGGAAGAGAAGATTTACACAAGTAAGAAAAATGGAATGCTTGTATTATTGTTAGAGCTGGTCATATATGCATTAGCTATAGTGGGCATTGTATTTTCGGCTATAACATATGATAACAATAAGGAAACAGTTTATATCGTGCTTTTAGTTATATTAATAGTGGTAGCATCAGTAGGCTGGATTCCTTTATGCGGACTTAGGGTGTTAAAGCCTCAGGAGGCATTGGTGCTTACGTTGTTTGGTAAGTATGTTGGAACAATTCGTGAAGCTGGATTTTATTTTGTAAACCCATTTTGTACAGCAATCAATCCGGCGGCAGCAACAAAGCTTGCACAGAGTGGGGATATCCAGACTGCCAAGAATTCAGTTAGTATATCTACAGAAGGTGCATCAGTATCAGTAGATTCGGTAGGCAAGAAGATATCACTTAAGGCAATGACCTTGAATAATGGCAGACAGAAGATTAATGATTGTCTTGGTAATCCTGTGGAGATAGGTATAGCTGTTATATGGAAGGTTACAGACACAGCTAAAGCGGTATTCAATGTTGACAATTATAAAGAATATCTTTCTTTGCAATGTGACAGTGCACTTCGTAATATAGTAAGAATATATCCATATGATGTTGCTCCAAATGTGGACACAACAGGTGATGGAATGGCAGATGAGGGAAGCCTTAGAGGTTCAGCGGAGATAGTTGCAGGAAGAATCAGGGACGAGATTCAGAGCAAGGTAAATGAGGCTGGACTTGAGATTATAGAGGCAAGAATTACTTATCTTGCATATGCACCTGAGATTGCATCAGTTATGCTACAGCGCCAGCAGGCATCTGCGATTATTGATGCCAGAAAGATGATTGTAGACGGTGCTGTCGGAATGGTCGAGATGGCATTAGAACAGCTTAGTGAAAAGCAGGTAGTTGAGCTTGATGAAGAGCGTAAGGCAGCCATGGTATCAAATCTGTTAGTGGTTTTATGCGGCAACCATGATGCACAGCCGATAGTTAATTCAGGAAGCTTATACTAATGGCAGCAAAGAAGCAGATTCCTCTTCGACTGTCGGAGAAATTATATGCCGATATAGCCGCATGGGCAGAAGATGATTTCCGTTCCGTAAATGGACAGATAGAATATCTGTTATCTGAGTGCGTAAGACAGCGAAAGAAGGATGGCAAATATGTATCTGAAGAGATAGATGTTCCACCTGAGTTTGATATATAAGAGGGGATAATGTATGAGTAAACCATATATTAAAAAATCACATAAGATAATCGAGATTGTGTCATATGTAATATTATGGGCATCTATAATAATAGCTATTATTGGTGCAGTTACGCTTCCTGATAAGATAGCAACCCACTATAATGGTGCTGGTGAAGTAGATGGGTATGGTTCACCTGCAACCTTGCTGTTTCTTCCAATTATAATGCTGGTATGTAATTTGAGTTGTTCTTTGATTTTGCATTTTTTACCTTCAAATATGTGGAATACACCAAGTAAGGTAAAGCCGGGGCGTGAGATGGCTGTATTTTCGGTAATGTCCTGTATGATGGTCTGGATGGAAGCGGAGATAAGTTTATTTACCCTGTATGCAACGATAATAAGCTATAGGGAGCTTGGAAGCTTGATAATGCCTGGGGTTGTGGTGTTTATGATAGCTATTTTGGCAACAACTGCATATGGAATAATAGGATTTTATAAGAAGAATAAATAGCTTAAGCTGGCGACTGAGGATGTAATAAGTCCTTGGTCGCTTTTTATTTCACAAAAGGTTCACAAAAACATCTTGACGTAAAGTCAACTTTAGGTAGTACAATTACTTTTAGTAAAGAGTAAATATTATTTTCAGGAGGATAAAAATATGTTAGGAAATTTTGCATACTGTAACCCAACTAAGCTGTATTTTGGAGATGATTCCCTGAAGTATTTAAATACGGAGCTTCCAAAGTATGGTAAGAATGTAGTTCTTGTATATGGTGGCGGTTCAATAAAGAAGAATGGCATTTATGATGAAGTTATTGACATTTTGAAGAAGAATGACAAGGATGTTGCTGAGATATCGGGTGTTATGCCTAACCCGACTCTTGCAAAGCTGTATGAGGGTGTTGAGATTGCAAGAAATCATAAGGCTGATTTAATTCTAGCCGTCGGTGGTGGTTCTGTCTGTGATTACTCAAAGGCTGTTTCGGTATCGGTAAACTGTGATGAGGATCCTTGGGAGAAGTATTATATCAAGTTTGAAGAGCCTGCATGTGAAGTGATTCCTGTGGGATGTGTTCTCACTATGGTTGGTACCGGTTCTGAGATGAATGCAGGTTCTGTTATAACCAACACAGAGACAAAGCAGAAGATAGGCCATGTATTTGCGGATGAGAAGATTATGCCTAGATTCTCAATCCTCAATCCGAAATACACATTTACACTTCCGCACTATCAGATGGTTGCCGGAATATATGATATATTTAACCATATCTGTGAGCAGTATTTTTCCGGTGAGGACGATAACACCAGCGATTATATAAGTGAGGGACTTATGCGTTCTGTTGTTTTCTCAAGCAGGATAGCAAACAAAAATCCTGAGGATTATGAGGCAAGAAGTAACATAATGTGGACTGCAACATGGGCTCTTAATACTCTGGTTGCAAAGGGCAAGTCTACTGACTGGATGGTTCATATGCTTGGACAGGCTCTTGGTGGAGCTACAAATGCTACACATGGTATGACACTTGCTGCTGTTTCTCTTCCTTATTACAGATACATTATGCCTTATGGTCTGGCTAAGTTTAAGAGATTTGCAGTTAATGTGTGGGATGTTAATCCTGAAGGAAAGACAGATGAGCAGGTTGCAAATGAGGGACTTGCCGCTATGGAGAGCTGGATGAAGGAGCTCGGACTTGCGATGAATATCACGGAGCTTGGCGCTAATGAGGATATGATTGAGAAGCTTGCCGACCTTACTATCGTTCTTCCGGGTGGTTACAAGGTACTTGAGCGTGATGAGATAGTTAAGATATTTAAGGAGAGCTTGTAGTTAAAAGGTGTTAATATGATGGCTAAACGAGAGATAAATGGAAAGTATTTTACGGGCGAACGACCTCTGTTCGCCCAGAGTAAGCTTAAGGTGTGTGATACAACCTTTGGAGAGGGTGAACCTTACTCTTATTATGTGGATATACAGGGCAGTGTGGATAGTGTGAAGAATCCATCAGGTGGACGTATTCGTGTCGATGAAATCGGTGATTTGATAATGGAAGATGACAAGGTTGATACAGATAAGACGAAGATAGTCTGTCCTCATATTATACATAAGACTGGGCATAGATGAGCTGGTGGAAAAACAGACATGGCTTTGCTATTGAAAGGGATTGGCTGGTTTTCTGTACAGGCGTGGTGCCAGCTATTTCAAGCATAGTGAGAAAGCTTACTACAGTCGGGGAAAATGTTGTCGTTATGACACCGGTATATAATATTTTCTTCAATTCAATCATCAACAATGGCAGAAAGGTTTTAGAGAGCAAGCTTGCAGATTCTCAGACTACTATGCTTTTGCTCTGCAATCCTCGTAATCCAATTGGAAAGATATGGGACAGAGACACATTGCAGAGGATAGGTCAGATGTGTGCAGGGATAACAGCATAACCTGTGTTTCGCCGATCAAGGCATTTAATATAGCAGGAATACAGACTGCAGCAGTTATTGTACCAAACAGAAATATTCGTGCCAAGGTTGATAGGGGGCTTAATACGGATGAGGTAGCTTTTCCAAATGTATTTGCACAGATTGCTCCTATTGCTGCATTTGGAAAAGGTGGTTCGTGGTTAGATGAGTTAAATGCATATCTGTGGGAGAACAGAGTTTATGCTGATGAGTTTATAAGCCGTGAGATTCCTTCGCTCTTTACGGTAAAGGGCGTTGCTTGAGGATGGTCTTAATAGATTGAAGGAGAGTATGACAGGAAAAGAGGTATGCTGATATGTGGATTTTGTTTGCATTTTTGTCTGCTTTTTTTGCAGGACTTACATCTATACTTGCCAAATGCGGCATTAAGAATACGGATTCTAATCTTGCCACAGCACTTAGAACTATAGTAGTTCTGATGTTTGCGTGGATTATGGTATTTGTGGTTGGGGCACAGGATGGACTTGCAACGATATCTGGTAAAACATTGCTTTTTCTTATTCTGTCAGGACTTGCAACAGGTGCTTCATGGCTCTGCTATTTCAGGGCATTACAGATTGGTGATGTAAATAAGGTAACTCCTATAGACAAATCAAGTACAGTGCTTACCATGGTGCTTGCGTGGATATTTTTAGGTGAGGGTATCAGCGTTATCAAGTTTATATCTATGATTCTTATTGGCGTGGGTACTTATATGATGATTCAGAAGAAGGTTGTTGATGGGGGTAAAGCACTTGAGACATCTGACTCAAATAAATGGCTTATATATGCATTTGGCTCTGCAATATTTGCGAGTTTAACATCGATACTTGGCAAGGTTGGTATACAGGATATTAATTCTAATCTTGGAACAGCGATAAGAACAGTGGTTGTGCTTGTTATGGCATGGGTTATGGTATTTATTACCGGAAAACAGAACGCTGTTAAGGATATAGATAAGAAAAGCTGGATTTTTCTTATTTTGTCGGGTATAGCAACGGGTGCGTCGTGGTTATGTTATTATCGTGCACTTCAGGGTGGACCTGCAAGCGTTGTTATGCCGATTGACAAGCTCAGTATATTGGTGACGATAGCATTTTCGTATATAGTATTTCATGAGAAATTATCTGTTAAATCAGGTATAGGATTAGTGCTTATAGTAGCAGGAACCCTGATGCTCCTTATATAAGGTGGCAACAGGGTTCCTGTTATTGCATTGACTATTATGGTGATTATCTGCTTTTATTCTGAGTGAGCTCTGTCGTAAAGCTCCTGAATATCTTTAGGGAGCTTATCTGGGAGCATACTGTGTATATTGTCCTCATTTCCGTCCTTGATTGCCTGCTCGTAGTACCAGCATTTGAAGCTAATCATATCGAGTGCCTTCTGTAATCTGTTCATCTCTGACTCTATGGCATTTTTCTGTTTGATAAACATCTCATGTCTAAGTCCGTATGTTGAGCTGCCCTCAGAACACCACTGCATAAACTGTTTTATGTCTTTTATCTCCATGCCTGATTTCTTGAGACATTCTATCATCCTTAAGGATTCAACCTCTCTGTCACTAAACTTTCTTATACCTGAGGTTCTCTGAATATTAGGGAATAGCCCCTCTTTATCGTAATATCGCAGCGTTGAAACTGGCAGATTAAACATTTCTGATACTTGTCCTATGGTGTACATATATATTCCTCCTCGGATGACACATGATGTAGAGTTAAAGTCAACTATATGTATCTACCTTAACATAGACGGGGAGAGGTGTCAATCGGACATTTATGTTTGTTTTTGTCAAGTAATCGTTGGCACATTTCTTACCCTGACGCTTTCTATCTACAGATGATGGATTCCATGCAGGGACGTTTGCGACAGCCGGCACTTAATGAGTGCAAAGCACGAAATTAGTGCCGCTGCTCGGAGCAATAAGTGGAAACGGTCCCGTAATGGAACCATCATCTGTAGATAGAAAGCGTCAGGGTAAGAAATGTGCCAACGATTACCTGACAGAAACCCAGATGCTTGAAATATTGACACTAATTGGATATTTGCATAAAATTGATTATATCATGAAATCAAAATCGGAGAAGGAGAAGTATGTTAGATATCATAGTAGTGGAGGATAATAAAGAAATTGGCAGGCTGTTAGCAGATTTTCTTCGCAAGGAGCGTTACATGGTGAGTGTGGCTGAAACTGGAGAAAAGGCACTTGATATTTTTGAAAGATATGGTGCAAAGCTTGTAATACTGGATTTGATGCTGCCGGGCATGGATGGTTTTGCGGTATGCTCAAAAATCAGGGAACGCTCTAATGCACATATATTGATTTCCAGTGCAAAGACGCAGAAGGAGGACAAACTTAAGGGGTTAAATCTTGGTGCAGATGACTATATTGATAAGCCATACGATGTGGATATTCTACTTGCTAAGATTAATGGAATATTTAAACGTAAGTATGCTATGGAGGAGATGGTTTGTGATGATTTGAAGCTTAATACAGTCACTCAGACTGTCTATCGCTTGCAAATCAATGATAAAACTGATACAGATAAAAAGCGGATTTTAAATACAGATAGCTGTTGGATGAAGATTGAAACAACTGCCAAGGAATATGAGCTGCTCAAATTGTTGATGGAAAATCGAGGTGTGACTCTAAAAAAAGAATACCTGTTTCGAACCATATGGGGCAGTGATAGTGAGTCCGAGCTTCAGACTCTTACGGTACACATTAAGTGGCTTCGCCAGAAATTGGAAAAAGATCCAAAACATCCTGCACATATAATTACAGAATGGGGAATGGGGTATAGATTTGAATAAGTATAGAAAATTTGCGGTTTGTGTTCTTTTATTGGAGCTGTGCCTGATTTTACTTGGAAATCTTATAAGAATACAGACTAATACAGAGGAAAAAAGTAAAAAATATCTGGTGGATGTGTCACGAGTGGCACAAGAGATGCGGGATGGTATATCGTTAAATGATTTGGATTTTTCAAAATATGACAGCCTGTCTGATGTACGCATATTTGATCCGGATGAGGTATGTAATGAAGAATATAGAATAGAGTATATACATGGCACATGGTATCGTTTCTGTTACAGGCATCAGAAGAGCAATCATGATGTCATTATTTTAAATACCCTCCTTTGTGTGGTGTGGACAGGTCAGGCATTTCTTTTATACTTCTTAGGTAAGAAAATAGTAATGCCATTTGGAAAGATGGAATACATGACGACAGAATTAGCCAAGGGAAATTTGACGGTACCTATAAAGGCAGATAAAAGCAGATTCTTTGGTAATTTTCAGTGGGGACTCGATTTACTGAGGGAGAAGCTTGAACATGATAAGCTGCGTAATATGGAGTTAGAAAAGGAGAAGAAAACAATAGTGCTTTCGCTCTCACATGATATAAGGACGCCATTGTCTGCTATAGACCTTTATGCAAAGGCATTAGCCAAAGGTCTGTATGAGACTGAAGAGGATAAATATCAGGCAATTTTGGGAATACAAAACAACGAAGAAAAAATTCGCAGCTATGTGGAAGAAATTGCACAGGCAACCAGAGAGGATTTTATGAGTTTTGAGGTGAAGCAGGGGGAGTTTTATCTGTCACAGCTTATGAATTCACTGACAAGATATTATAGCGAAAAATTAGGGAGATTGCGTACAACCTTTATAGTAGATGAATGGACGGATTGCCTGATATATGGTGACGAAGACCGTGCAGTTGAGGTGGGACAGAATTTATTAGAAAATGCAATCAAGTATGGAGATGGACATTTAATACAGCTTAAATGTTTAGAGGAAGAGGGGCATATTCTTATATCAATCATAAATTCCGGTTGTGGTATAGAGGAGGATGAGTTAGCACATATCTTTGACTCTTTTTACAGAGGCAGTAACAGTGCTCATGTCAGCGGAAGCGGATTAGGTTTATATATAAGCAAGGAGCTGCTTCACAGGATGGATGGAGAAATCTATGCAAAGCTGTTAGAGGATAAATTTTCAGTTACGGCTGTATTTAGAAAGATGTAGGCAGATCCTGCATCTTTTTACATTTAAGGATTATTTAATAATTGTCTTGTTATGCTTAATAAAAGAAAACAAGAAGGGAGTTATAGAATGTATTTACGCATACTAAAAAGGGATTTGAAGAGAAATAAAACTATGAATATTATTTTGTTGCTCTTCACGATATTAGCTGCAACATTTGTGGCAAGCGGTCTTAATAATGTGATTACTATTCTTAATGGTACTGACTATTTTTTTGAAAAGGCAGGTCTTATGGATTATGTTGTATTTACTCAGTTTGGAGATGGAGGAACCACGCAGATTTTAGATAAATGTGCGGAGGTAAAGGAATATCGTGCCGAACGATGTATCTGGGCTTCAAATGATGATGTGACAATAGACGGAAAGAAATTAAGCAGCAAGAATAAAACACTTGTTATCCAGCCGATATCAGAGAAACAGCAAAAATTTTTTCTTGAGAATAATGAACAGTTAAGTAATGTAAAGTCTGGAGAAATCTATATTACGGCAGGAATACTTAAAAAAAATAATATTAAAGTCGGGGATACGATGCGAGTCAGAGTTCAGGATGTGGATAAGTCATTTTTGATTGCCGGAGAAATCAAGGATGCATTACTAGGCTCAGATATGATGGGTAATACACGTCTTGTGATGAATCCTGAAGACTATGAGGTATTTGCAAATAGTGAAAAGCTAAAGCCATATGAGGGCAGAATTATTCACATTTCGACGGATGACACAAAGGCTGTAGAGGCTGATTTGACAAATGCATCTAATATTCTTTTCTCATCTGGTCGTGCTATGATAAAAACGTCATATGTGATGGATCTTATTGTGGCAATGATTGTACTGGTACTTAGCATATGCCTGATAATTGTCTCATTTGTTATATTGAAATTTGTAATAGCATTTACTATACAAGGGGAATATCGTGAGATTGGAGTGATGAAAGCAATAGGACTTCGTGATAACAGAATCAGGGGGCTTTATGTAGTCAAATATTTTGCGATGGCAGTAATCGGCGGAATTGCTGGTTTTTTTGCAAGTATACCATTTGGAAGGCTTCTGATTGGCTCGGTATCGTCGAAGATGCTTTTGGGTAATGACAAGGGATGCCTGATTAATATACTCGGTTCAATGCTGGTAATGGTGTTAATTGTATGGGTTGCATATCTGTGTACCATAAAAGTAAAAAAGCTTACTCCGGTTGATGCAATTCGAAGTGGACAGACAGGTGAAAGGTATCGTAAGAAATCCGGTTATCGCCTGTATCGGTCACGGCTTAAAACATCGTTTTATCTTGCAGTAAATGATATTTTAAGTGCACCGAGAAGGTATCTTACTATATGGCTGGCATTTTTCATATGCTCTATATTTATGCTTGGAATAGTTCTGGTGTCATCCACTATGAAGAGTAAGAATCTGATAACCTGTTTTGGTAAGGAGTCAGATATCTATATACCTGATTCAAAGCTTGTCAAAATGAGTGTGATGACAGAGAACGGTAAAGAAGAGCTGAAGAAAAGCTATCGTGATATGGAGCAGAAGCTTAAAGAAAAGGGAATGCCTGGAAAAGTAAGCATGGAAATCTGGTATAAGTATTCATGCGAGGCAAATGGAGAGACATATTCTGTTATTTTCCAGCAGAATACAGAAACTAAAGCCGAGGAATATACTTATACGGAGGGAACACCACCACAAAATGCAGGTGAGATAGCAATCACGCCGGCTATTGGAAAACAGCTAGGGGTTAGTATTGGAGATACTATTACGATTGATTTTGGTGGTGAAAAGAAAAAGTGCCTGATAACAGCTATGTTTCAGACTATGAACCAGCTTGGAAAGGTGGCAAGATTACATGAAGATGCTCCAACCTCTATGGTATATTCTAATGCAATAATGGCTTATCAGATTGATTTTGATGATAATCCGGATGATGCCGAGATAATAAAGAGAATACAAATTATTAAAGATATGTATGGCATAGAAGCTGTTTTTGATGCAGCGGGCTATTGTATTGATTGTATGGGTGTTGCTGACACTATGGATTCTGTTATATTGCTGTTGCTTGTAATAACGGGTATTGTTGTGGTACTGGTGACATTGCTTATGGAACGTTCATTTATATCGGATGAGACTGGGCAGATTGCATTACTTAAGGCTTTGGGATTTACTAATGGCTCAGTATTAATATGGCATATTATCAGATTTATTTTTGTTGCAGCGACAGCAGAACTCAGTGCTGTAGTACTTACTGTGCCGGTTACAAGATTATGGTGCAATCCAATTTGGGCAATGATGGGTGCGACAGACGTGAAGTATTACTTTGATCCAATAAGGATTTTAGTGGTATATCCGGGGATTATTATGGGAATTACGTTAGTTACAATTCTTTGCAGTGCATGCAGGACAGGTAAGATAAGTTGTACAGATCTTGTAAATATAGAGTAGAAGTAAAATATGAAGAAATAAAAAGTTGGTAGAAAGGATGAAATATTATATGGGAAAGATATTAGAGGTCAGAGATTTATGCAGGACCTACGTTATAGATAAACAACAGAACAATGTACTTAGAAATGTATGCTTTGATGTGGAGGAAGGTGATATGGTTGCAATTATGGGACCATCCGGCTCAGGAAAGTCAACATTATTGTATTCTGTGTCTGGTATGGATCTTGCAACAAGTGGTTCTGTATTATTTGATGGACAGGACATTATGAAGCTTGATAAAAATGTACTGGCGAAAAAACGACTGGATGAAATGGGATTTATCTTTCAGCAGATGCATATGATGAAAAATCTGACAATACTTGATAACATATTGCTTCCTGCGATGGAAAGCAGAAAAACAGGGGAGAGCCGTAAGGAAAAGGTAGAACGTGCAGAAGCACTGATGCGTAAACTGTCTATCATAGAGATTGCAGATCATGACATCAATGAGGTATCAGGAGGACAACTTCAGAGGGCGTGTATTTGTAGAAGCATGATAAATAATCCAAAGCTTTTGTTCGCAGATGAACCGACCGGAGCCTTGAATCGTGCCTCATCTACAGAGGTAATGGATGAGCTGGTACGACTAAATACAGCTGGTACAACTATTATGATGGTAACTCATGACTCGAAGGTGGCTTCACGTTGTAAGCGTGTACTTTATATTCTTGATGGTACAATCAAAGGTGAATATATAGCACCAAATGAGAAGCTGTCGGATTTAGACAGGGAACGGAGACTTAATAACTGGTTGCTGGATTTGGGATGGTAAGTTGCAGCTCTTTTTGTTTCTGTCAGGTAATCGTTGGCACGTTTCTTACCCGGACGCTTTCTATCTATGGATGATGGATTCCATGCAGGGACGTTTGCGACAGCCGGCACTTAATGAGTGCAAAGCACGAATTTAGTGCCGCTGCTCGGAGCAATAAGTGGAAACGGTCCCGTAATGGAACCATCATCCATAGATAGAAAGCGTCCGGGTAAGAAACGTGCCAACAATTACTTGACAGAAACAGCTTTTTTCAAAATCCTTGAATTTTAAGCAATTTTCGTTTAGCATATTATATATTTATTTTAATGTAGAACAAATGGTGAATACAAGATTGCACAGAGGTAGAGGAATGTATAAGAATAGTTGTAAGAACAAATCAACAAGCCGCTGTCCGATATCTGGAAAATGTGGAGGCTGTCAATATATAGATAAAAGCTATGAGGAGCAATTATCTATTAAGCGTAAGTATTTAAGCAGACTTTTATCAGAGTTTGGTTCGGTTGATGAAGTGATAGGCATGAATGAGCCATATCACTACAGAAATAAGGTTAATGCTACCTTTCATCACAAAAGGGGTGGGGAGATAGTTGCAGGGCGCTATGAGGAAAAAAGCCACAGAGTTCTCACAGTAGATGACTGCCTGATTGAGAATAAAAAGGCTCAGGAGATAATTGAGTCAATCAGAGGATTGCTTAAGTCTTTTAAAATTACAGCATATAATGAAGATACAGGGTATGGACTTCTTCGTCACGTTATGGTGCGAACAGGTTATGCTACTGGACAGATAATGGTTGTTATGGTAACTTCATCACCGATATTTCCGTCAAAGAAGAATTTTGCGAAGGCTCTTTTGAAGCTACATCCGGACATTACAACGATTGTCCAAAATATAAATGATAAGGATACGAGTATGGTTTTGGGTGAGCGAAACCAGACCATATACGGAAAGGGTTTTATAGAGGACAAGCTATGCGGAAAGATGTTCAAGATATCTCCGACAAGCTTTTATCAGGTCAACCCTGTGCAGACGGAAATTCTATATAACAAAGCCATGGAGTTAGCTGGATTAACAGGAAAAGAGACAGTTATCGACGCCTATTGCGGCACTGGTACTATAGGTATTGTTGCAAGTGATAATGCGGATAAGGTTATAGGCGTGGAACTTAACAAAGCCGCTGTAAAGGATGCTATCGTAAATATCAAGGCAAATGGTTGTAAAAATGTTGACGTTTATGCAGGAGATGCAGGTAAATTCATGGTTAAGATGGCAGCGGAGGGAGCACATGCAGATGTAGTGTTTATGGATCCGCCGAGAAGCGGAAGCAGCAAGGAGTTCCTTGACTCTGTATTTAAGTTAAACCCTGACAGGATTGTATATGTTTCCTGCGGTCCGGATACATTGGCTAGAGACCTTAAGTATATGGTTGAGCGGGGAAAATATAGGGTTGGTAAGATTGTAGGGGTGGATTTGTTTCCGTGGACTAATCATATAGAGACAGTTTGTTTACTCTCTAAGAAATGCCCAGTTTAAGCAGGGTTGAGGGCACTTTTTGCAGAAACATATCTACAAAATAGTGCTGGAAAATATGTGTATGAACTGGAAAATTGAAAATGATTTAACACCAGAAAGCCTTTTGGCGTACTTGTTACAGCGGTGCGCCAGAAGGTTATTTTTATGCCATTTTGTACGCGAGAGGGTATTAGGTTGTGCGCCAACTAGTATGCAAAAAAGATTTCGAGAACTCAAAAGCTATTATTGTTGCTGCAAAAGAATTCTGATATAATGTTATTCAGGAAATAAGATTGTTTTGATGTGTAAATATTGGAGGAAATAGTCATGTCAGATACTCAAATTAAAATATCTTACAAGCCATTATGGAAGTTATTAATCGATAGAAATATGAGCAAAACTGATTTGCGTAAAAAGACAAAAATTGCTCCTAGTACATTTACTAAGATGAATAATGAACAGCAGGTGTCATTGGATATACTTGCACGAATTTGTGTGGAGTTAAATTGCGGATTTGATGATATCGTTCAGATAGAGTCCGGAAAATAGGACACCTGAATTTGTATAGTTTAATTAGGAAAACTAGATTTTCTAAATTTAAAGTGTAGGAGAGATAGTTAATATGAACATTAATTATTCGGAAATAAAAAGTAGTGAATATATAGATAAAATTTCAATTCTAAAAAATAAAATTGAACAATATAGAGAGGGTTATGCTCAGTATAAACAACAGTCATATAATGAGACTCAAGTAAGAGTTGACTTTGTGAATTTTCTTTTTCAATTATTAGGGTGGGATGTGCTCAATGAAGCAGGTTTGCCGCAGCACCTTAGAGAGGTGACGCATGAAGCAAGCAATCAGCTTATTGTATGTCCGAATCATCACAGCATAATACATGATACCAATCCGGTATTCGACAGACGAAGACTGATTTACATATACAAAAATGGATTAGAACAAAAGCTGGCATTGAATCGGAATTTGTGAAGAGGTGATAATTTGGAAGATTTAAATATATATTCTGGAAAATTGACTTATAAAGATATATGTTTTGATTTTGTTTATGATAAACAAGAACTAAGATTAATTCCTCCCACAGATAAGAAGAGAGAAATATGGAATTGGAAAATGAAGGAATTATCTCCAGGTGTTTTTACAATGGGAGAACCATTAACTATAGATAGTCAATATCTCGAAGGGACTATTAATGAAACAACACAAAATGTAATTTTTATAACAAGACAAGGATCGTCTATTGGTAGTTACAACTTTGTATTGATTATTGAAATAGCGGCAGTAATATTGTTCAGTACTGAAAAAAAGTTGGTTAATAGGATTGCCTTTGCAGGACCTGAGATTAATGCTATTCATTCTGTAGGGAATGCATTTTCATTAGTACATGATGAAGAACAATCGAAAAAAGGAATAATTTCAATTCAAACAGCTGAATATGAAAAAACAACAACGGAAAAAAGGAGTTTTATTGTAGATGATAAAGAAGTAGATGTTCATTTTGGTGTTGGAAGGCGAGTGAGTATGGGAGTGAAAGATACTCCGCTGAAATTGACATCTACAATGATATTTGAATTTGAACCTACCGATAATTATGGATTTATTTTTCGATTATATAACATAGCAAAATTGTTTGTTCAGTATTTATGCTATAGAAGGAATATTGTATTTGATGCAGTTGAGCTTAGTGCGTTGACGGATAATGGCCAATATCATACTTGTGCTAAAATGCAGGTTCTAGATAGTATTTCGCAATGCGAAGAGAAACCGATAAGGGATGGACGCTATATTAAGCAGCAATATATAGAAGGTTTTGAGGGTGAGATATTATCGGATATTGCTTCGGATATGATTTATACAAGACATTTGCCAGATACATTCGAGGCAGAAAAGCATATTAATGCTGCAAGGTTTGTTATGATTACAGCTGCTTTTGAATGGGAGTTTCGACGTATTTTCCCGGAAGGAGTAAAAAAGAAAGCGGGGAAAATTAAAGCGGAAGAACAGGCAAAGCATGTATTGCAGGAATTGATTGATAACAGTACGGGAGAACTGAAGGATATATATAAATACATGCAAAAAAATATTGGTTCTAGCCCATTGAGTGGAAAGATTACTTTTGTTGGGAAAAATATTGCAGAGATAATAGATATGTTTGGGAAATACCTGTATAGTCTGAATGGTGAAGAATTAAATTATTCAGAAATGGGTGAGAGATTATCGCAGCAAAGAAATAATTATGCGCATGGAAACTTAGATAAAGATTTTGTAGGGTTATCTCTGTTAGATTTGATTTTTCTAGAAATTGTATTATATGCTATGCAGTTAAAATATTACGGTCTTGAGGATATAAAAATAAAAAAGGCTATAAATGAGTTATTTCACAAAAATATAGTGATAAAAGACAATTGATAGGCAACAAGTGTAAAGAGAGAATACGATTATCACACAAGAAATATACAATATAAACTTGGAGGAAACTATGAAACAGGCGATTGTAAATTTTTGCAAGACAATGGATACAGGATTGTTTTTGCTGGATATGCCGACTGGCTTTGGAAAAACATATAGTGTACTTGATTTTATGGTCGACAATTATGATGCGCCTGAATTCAAGGATAAGAAGATTTTCTTTGTCACTACTCTTAAGAAAAATTTGCCAGATAAGGAATTGCGTGAGCATTTTGCAAGGCGTGGTAAGGCAGATGATTATGATAAATATTGTTTGCGGATAGAAGCTAATGCAGATATGGTTGTAGAAAAATTGGATGAGCTATATCGAGCAAGAAAAATTCCACTTGCAATTACTATGAGGCAGGAGTTTAAGGATTTACATGGTTCAGTAAAATTATTAAACGAATACAGAGATAAAAAGCGTGAATTAAAAGGAACCGGTAGGGACATTATAAATGTTTTGTGCAAGAGTGCAGAGGATGCTATTCGTAAGCAGCAGGAAGGTGCTTTCCGCAGAGTTATAGAAAATGAATTAAAGCAGTTCAAAACGCCAAAGGAAAAGTTAAAGAATATTGCTAATAATCCGGAGTATCACTGGATAGGGGAATTATATCCGGCAGTGTATACGAGAGAAAAACGCATATTTTTTATGTCAATGGACAAGTTCTTCTTGGGGAATACTACTATTATTGAACCTACATATAGCTTTTACAATAATGATATTACAAGAAATGCAATTATTTTTATAGATGAATTTGATGCAACAAGAGACAGGTTACTCAATCAGATCATAACAAGAGGCTTAGAAAATCATATTGATTATTTAGGCCTGTTTCATCGTGTATATGCATCTTTGAAGACTAGAGATTTTCCAGCAGAGCTTACTATTGCATCTAAGTTGCAGCAAGCATATCTGGATGAACACAAAAATGCGAAAAATCCTGCAGAAATTATAGAAGGATTTGGTGGCGTGTTTGACGAAACATATGACCGTTTTGCGATGCAATATAGCTTCAAAACAGAAGAAGATGGTAAGAGCGATAGAAGTCGTAATTTTATTTTTAATGACTTACAGTTTCATTCTGTATTTGAGGGAGAGAATGCTTTTATTGATATAGATACCGATTTTAAGGCAAAACAGAACTGGTTGCGTTTTACAAAAAGAAGGCCAACAGAGAAAGATGGTGGCGTGTTAAGTTTACTTGCCAGTGTTAAGGGATGCTTGACTTATTTTCAGAATGGAACAAGAAATCTTTTGTTTAATTATAAGCACCATAAAGACGAAGATAAAAGGCCGGGGGACGATGATTATACGCTTGAAAATGCGATTGAGTCAGTGTTGACAGAGTTTCACTTATCAAGAGAGCAGATAAGGTATTTGAAGCCTATCGTAATGGGAGGCCAGGTAAAGTCTAAGAAAGACAAAAAAGACAGCAATGGAAAAATGTCATTAAAGTATTTTGATCGTTCTGTCTATGATAGAGGATTTCGCTATTATGACTTTATAGATGATCCTAATCACAGTATGCGTTCGGAGATTCAGTTATTTGATTTTCAGGATTCGCCTGAGCGTATTTTGTTACACTTATCTGAAAAGGCTCAGATTATAGGTGTTTCAGCTACAGCAACACTTGATACGGTTATCGGTAATTATGATTTGGAATATCTTCAAAGGATGCTTCAGGATAAATTTTATGTGATGCCAAAGGCGGATAAGTGTAGATTGCAGGAGTCTTTCCGGACATTTGTCGCAAATTATGATAAAGTGAATATTCACGTAGAACCGGTTTGTTATAGTGCAGATGACAAAGCAGAGCTTGCAGAGATTTTTAATGGAAATGAAGCGCTTATAAAGAAATATGCGGAAAAACTATCGACCACATTTGAATATGTTGAATATGCAAAGAATAACTTTATACGTGTTGTAAAGGTTATGAAGGCATTTATATTAAATGATTCAGTTAAATCTTTCTTGTGCCTTAATAATAAATTGCCGCAGGAAAACAAAGGACTTTTTGATATTAAATTATTAGAGGATTTTGCGGATGCGATAATTAAGTTGTATGGTATCAAAGGCTTAAATGGAAAAGAATTGTTGTATAGCATAAATAGTGAGGATTATGATGCTAAGCGTGCAGAGTTTATCCAAAGATTGTCAAAGGGAGAGAAGCTTTTTGTTATATCTTCTTACAACACAGTTGGAGCAGGACAAAATTTACAATATAAAGCACCTGCAAATGCTTCTATTGTAGCAGTTAATGATTACGATAGAGGAGATATGGAAAAGGACTTTGATTGCATATATCTTGAGAAGCCGACGAATCTTCTTGTGAATGTGGATAGCAAGAAGGAACTTGAAGCAGAGGAGTTAATTCGTTTCATATATCAAATAGAGTTTTTAATGGACAGAGGCGAAGTGTCTAGAAAAGATGGTATTGCAGTCATTAAAGATGCCTTTATTCGGTTTGGAGGAGGACATACTTTTTCAGGAAAAAAGAAGGAACCTTATGATACAGAGTCAGTGAATAACTTTGCATTACGTACACTGATTCAGGCAGTTGGAAGAATATGCAGAACGGGGCTTAAGAATCCAGATATCTATATTTATGTAGATGATACCATTTTTAATAAATACGATTTTTCAGTTGTGGAATCAAGAATGTTGAATCCTGAATTTGCAGAAGTAGTTAAGGTCGGAAAGACATATCCTAATAGGAAGCCAAATGATGATCAGAATATAGCTGTATTGGAAAATTGTGCTGGAACATTAGCCCTAAAGACTATGCAGATTATAAATGAGTTAAAGCGAAATTGGACAGATGATAGTATAGACTATTGGAAGGCATTACGTGAGCTTTGTCTTATGAGGCCTACGTTAAGCAGAAAAAATGTTGAGCATAATTCGCAATATCAACTTGTATATATGTGTGCACCTGGTGAGATTACAGCTTATTCTTATGAGCAAGAAGGCGACTATAATAAGAACATAAATATAAAGTTTGATGGTAGTCTTCCACAAAAGATGTCTGAAGATGAGGTTCATTTGAAGGAGCTTATGCAAATTCCGGGAGTGAAAGCGTTGTTTGAAAAGCATGGCTATGCAACAAGCTTTGTTCCAAATGAGTTTATTTTGACACCACCGATGTTTAATAATATTTACAAAGGAGCTTTAGGCGAAGTTATAGGTAAATACATTTTAGAACAATATGCAGGTGTGACATTACAGGAAATGCCACCGGAGTATTTTGAATTGTTTGATTATACACTAGGCGAAGGTGTGTATGTAGATTTTAAGTTGTGGAAAGAAACAATGACAGTATCAGCAGAGGAAGAAAAGAGAAATATTCAGGCAAAGCTGGACAAGTGTGGTGGAAAGAGAGCTGTTATTATAAATATAATGCTTGACCACAATATGCAGATTACATCCAGTGATAATGGTAGAATTATTGAAATACCATATTTATATCGATTGGATAGAAAAGAAATAGGAACAGAAATCATAGCAAAAATAAATCGAGAGGGATATTTGCGATGAGCGTAAAGAAACTTTTTTCAAATGAACTCCAAATTTCGTTTGAATATTCTAATATTGATAGAGATTACGATTTTTATTACGTGACTACATCAGAAAAATATATAAAAGGTGGAGCTGCTTTTCTAGATATTGATGATATAAAGGTGTCAGCGTTGCAATTTGAAAGTGGAAAGAGTTTCTTTGTTATGCTTCCTAAAAACTCTATTTCCAGAGCTAAATTTGTGCGCTTGTTGAATGGAAAAGAAGATGGAAAAAGTCTTTCTATAAAATCCATGATGAGTAGTAGTGTTCCGGAACATTTGTTGACGCAATTATTTTTAAATGCATTAACCAGTCCTGTTGACGAAATGATATCTTTTAATAATCTGTCAGGAAAATTATTATGTTTTAGACCAGCATGGCTAAATAAGGATAAAGAGAATTTTATTTGGGGTATGCAATGCCTGGAAGTAAAAGTCGGTGACGACATGTGCGTTAAATTAGTAGCACATAGAATGACTGCACTGGCACTTAAGAAGCAAATGAAATTTGAAAAAAGAAAGCTACAGGACTATCCGCAATACGAGTTCAGTTTTAACAATAATACTTTAAAAAGAGTATCCGCTGAAAATAAAGATCGTAGAGAAAACTTTATTATAAAGCCAATAGATGGTGAAAGAGGTAGCATTACATTCTTTGATTTTGCAGATTATGAAACATTTTCTTGCACGAAGATGGGTGTTTTATATGATATTGTAAATGCTTTACGTGCAGAGTTTGGCAAATATATTCATGTGGATTTTAAACAATGTGAGATTGACGAAGTCTTAGAATATAAACGTGCTTCATTAGAGGCATATAAGACCGTTGTTAATGAAGAAGTTTCTAAATCTGGAATTAATATTGTGGATGAAGTAAAAACGGAAACTTCTGAAGATTATTTACAGGATGTAGCTGACGAAATTAATAAAATTATTCCAGAGGCAAAGTGTAGTGTTGGAAAAAGGTTATCCAAGAAGAAGTGCAATATTCGATACATACATGATAAATCTTTCTACTTAGATTTAGGAGAAGATCCACATCAGGAAAATATGGAAGATTATGTTGTTCAGCATATTACGGTAGAGAACTTTAAGCATCAGTCATCAGCGGCGGTTTATAATATTCTGAAAGAATTGGTTATTAAGAAGGATATTGCTGATGGAAAAATTACATTAGTGGATTGGAGTCAATACGGATATAAAGCTGATTGGCTATTTGGTGTAGTTTCGGAAGGTATATATTATTTTATGACGATTCATCCGGATGGAACATTTAAAATCGAGGCATTGAAACGAAATCTTTTCACAATGACAGAGTATGATAAATATATGGATTATTTCGGTTCGAATGAAGAAAATAAAAATGATTATAGAGGTGTTATAGGTCTGATAAAAGATGCAGATGGTAATATTAATCTTATAAAGGACACCAATATGTATTCTATGCCTGATTATGCTGCAATGGGCGATGTTCTTAAGAACGTAGCGAGTGAAGGAAGGTTCCAAGGAAAAGACGTGGCAACTTGGCT
>Ga0129311_1000713_pt1 | contig 27084 bp, 23 predicted proteins | sample Go1ome_FD_94435 | JGI IMG/M metagenome (GOLD analysis project Ga0129311, IMG submission 94435) | Western lowland gorrila individual fecal microbial communities from Wisconsin, USA - Go1022B metagenome | ecosystem: Host-associated > Mammals > Digestive system > Large intestine > Fecal | place... | reverse complement strand
TATGCCTGTTATGGAAGGAAAATGTGTGCTCTTTAAGGAATTCGGAGATGTTGATGCTATTCCGCTTTGCATACGCAGCAAGGATGTAGATACTATAGTTGACACCATTGCTCTGCTTGCAGGCTCCTTTGGAGGTGTCAATCTTGAGGATATTGCTGCTCCCAGATGCTTTGAGATAGAGAAGAAGCTTAAGGAGAAATGTGACATTATCGTATTCCATGACGATCAGCACGGTACAGCTGTTGTTGTTGCCGCTGCTTTGATAAATGCCATCAAAGTCACAGGCAAGAAGATAGGTGATGTCAAGATCGTTATCAACGGTGCAGGTGCGGCAGGAATTGCCATTGGCAACCTGCTTATCAAGATGGGTTTTGGAAATGTTGTTATGTGTGATATCAACGGCATCATCTGTGAGGGCGACGAGGGTCTTAACTTTGGTCAGGAGGCTATATCTCATATATCAAATCTTAACCACGAGCATGGAAAGCTTGCCGATGCAATGAAGGGTGCTGATATATTTATCGGAGTATCACGTCCGAACCTTGTTACCAAGGAGATGGTAGCATCGATGAATAACGGAATAGTATTTGCTATGGCAAATCCGGTTCCGGAGATCATGCCGGAGGATTCCAAGGCAGCAGGTGCGGCTGTTGTAGGTTCAGGTCGTTCAGACTATCCGAACCAGATCAACAATGTGCTTGTATTCCCGGGTATATTCAGAGGCGCTTTGGATGTACGTGCAACTGAGATCAATGACGAGATGAAGGAAGCTGCGGCTTATGCCATAGCAAGCCTTGTTTCGGATGAGGAGCTTACTCCTGAATATGTAATTCCTAAGGCATTTGACCCGAGAGTTAAGGATGCCGTTGCCAAGGCTACCGCAGATGCGGCACGTAAGACAGGAGTGGCAAGAGTCTAAAGGCTTCACATTTGCATTTACATTATTAAATATTGCCTTAAGGGGCTTGTTGATAATGTGATCACAGGATGCTTATTTAACATTTGCTCACATAATATTTACAGATAAATACTGCGGCTGTGCACGCCTATGCTCCAAACCTTTGCGGAGTGTAACGGGTGATGTGCAGCCGTTTTCGTATTTCTTGCTTAAACGCAGAAAACAAGTTATAGTTTATTTTATATACGATAGTGTAAGTTTTTGCTGATTTCATGAGTTCTTGATCCTGATGCTCAAGAACAGAAATAATCAGACTACACATTTGTAATGGAGTATATGTTTGTAACGGATGTTATGTTTCGTATGTTTATTAAAAAGGAGGCGGGTTTTATGAGTGTCAGACTTAATGAGGATGCCGAGATCGTCAAGACGATCAGAGAAGGACTTAAAAAACGCGGCGGATATTGCCCATGTCGTCTTGAGACGAACGAGGATACAAAGTGCATGTGCAAGGAATTCAGAGACCAGATAGCCGATCCGGATTTCGAGGGCTATTGCCATTGTATGTTATACTATAAGGATAATAAATAAGACCTATCGGTTTTAGAAAGGACAGCTTTATTATGGCAGAGAGAATAAAAACAAGAGAAGCATTTGATAAGCTTACAGCTGTTAAGGATAAGACAGTACTTATTGATTTTTATGCGGATTGGTGCGGACCATGCAAGATGATCTCGCCGGTCATCGAGAGCATTGAGGCAGAGAGAGCAGATGTGCTTGTCGGCAAGGTTAATGTGGATGAGCTTATGTCTCTGGCTCAGGAATTCAGGATAGTAAGTATACCAACTGTGCTTATATATAAGCATGGAGAGCTTGCCGATAAGATAATAGGCTTTGTATCCAGGGAAGAGATAGAAGCGAAGCTCTGAAGCAGAAGATTTGTATCGGTCGTGGGATAAACAGCTTGAGTGTAATTTATGGCTGAGTATTGTATGTTTCGGAGCAGCTGATTATTTAAGGTAAATCGAGTTATAGCTTTTGTCCGGTCTTATTATCTTAAATCAGTTCCGGAGTGGTCGCATGATATATAGGATGCAGATACGGACAAGAGGGATGATTTGCGGGAGAGTGAGAAGATATGAGATCTGCTGAAGTTTACAAAGAGTGGCTGGATAAGCTTGATGCCGACGATCCGCTTAAGGCCGAGCTTATTGCGATAAGGGATGATGAAACTGACATAGAGGAACGTTTCTACAAGGAGCTTGCTTTCGGTACCGCAGGACTGCGCGGCAAGACGGGCGCAGGAACAAACCGCATGAATCGCCTGACGGTCGGCAAGGCAACACAGGGAATAGCGGATTATATCAAGGCACACGGTAATGAGGCAATGGAACGTGGTGTCGTTATAGCACACGATCCGAGACATTTTTCGAAGGAATTTGCCGAGCTTGCGGCAGGAATATTTGCGGCAAACGGTATAAAGGTATATACATTTCCGGATTTAAGACCTACACCTGAGCTTGCATATATGGTCCGCAGGCTTAAGACCTATGCCGGAGTCAATATAACTGCTTCTCACAACCCAAAGGAGTATAACGGATATAAGGTATACGGAGCCGACGGTTGTCAGGTATCAAGCAGCCTTGCGGATGAGATGACAGGATATATCAATGCTGTCGATATGTGGAATGGCGTTCATACCGGAGACTATGCTGCCTTTGTTTCCGGCGGAAGCGTCAGCATACTCGGTGAGGAATATGACAGAGAATATCTCGATAAGATAGAAGCTGTTGCAATACATGAGGGAGACGAGCTTGCACTTGACATTCCTTTTGTGTACACACCGCTTAACGGCTGCGGCTCGATACCGTTCAGACAGATGCTTAGGGACAGAGGCTTTACGGCATGGCAGATAGTTAAGGAGCAGGAGGAACCGGATCCCGATTTCACCACAGTAGGATACCCTAATCCGGAGGATCCAAAGGCCTTTAAGCTTGCGGAGGAATATGGTAAGCGCTGCGGTGCGGAGTTTCTGATGGCAACGGATCCGGATGCGGATCGCTTTGCAATAGAGATAAGGGATGCCGATGGAAGCTATATACCACTTAACGGTAATCAGACAGGTTATATACTGGTAAACTACATACTTGAGGGGCATAAGACTGCGGGTACTTTGCCTGATAACGGAGCCGTGATAAGATCTATAGTCACCTCAAATCTATGTGATATTATTGCTGAACACTACGGCGTTACCGTGTTTGAGACGCTTACAGGCTTCAAGAATTTAAGTGGTAAGGTGCCTTATCTGCATGAGCATGGCTACAAATACCTCTTTGCTTACGAGGAGTCTGTGGGTTATGCCGCCTGTGAGGATATCAGAGACAAGGACGGTATTTCGGCAGGTATGCTTATAGCGGAAGCGGCTGCTTTTTACAAAAAACAGGGCAAAACGCTGTGGGAGGTATTGCAGGATATCTATGCCAAGTACGGTGCCTTTGCCGAGGATGAACCCAATATAGTACTCGAGGGCATCAGCGGTGCAGAGCGAATTAAGCGTATGATGAGTGCCGTAAGAAACGAGCATCCTGAGGAGATAGCCGGATATAAGGTGGTCAAAGTTATTGATTATAAAGAAGGCTATAAGGAGCTTGCTCCTACAAATGCACTTAAGTTTGAGCTTGATAACGGATCATGGTTTGCGATACGCCCGAGCGGAACGGAGCCAAAGATCAAGTTTTATTTTTACTCTAAGCAGGATACGAGAGAGCAGGCGCTTAAGCTCAATTCCGAGATCAGGGATGCGGTGCTTGAGCTTGTAAATGCAGTTGAGTGATAAGTATTTTAACTCATAGGAAATTGTGTCCTATGAGTTAAAATACGCTCCGCGGGATGCGCACTCGCGCGAAGGAGAAAACTGTCGCAAGCGACCGCGCTCGGCGCGAGAATGTGCCAAGGCACATTCTTTTTTAAAGGAATCACATTACAGGCATTCGGTACGCATCCAAATGCAGAGCCGTCCGGCGGTCTTGGATGAAGAGCCGGATGCTTGATATTTTGTTTAATGAAAAAAGAAGAAATCAATACAGAAAAAGAATATGTACTTATCGCAGGCGTGGAATTGCCGAATGATGATCGCTTTGATTATTCCATGAACGAGCTTTCAAGGCTTTGTGAGGCTTGCGGTCTGGAGGTGGCGGGAAGTGTCACCCAGAGCCTTGACTGCAAAAACAATGCCTATTACTTAGGACCCGGCAAGGTGATCGAGATAAGAGATCTTGCGCATAATCTTGAGGTAGGGCTTATCATATTCAACGATACGCTTACACCTTCACAGCTCAGAAATCTGCAGGATGAGACAGATACACCTGTCATGGATAGGACTATGCTTATACTGGAGATATTCAGAAAACGTGCGCGTTCGAGAGAGGCAAGGCTGCAGGTAGAGCTTGCGAGCCTTGAGTATCTTAAGCCGAGACTTACAGGCATGTATGATGCGCTTACGAGACAGGGCGGAACCTCAGGCTCCATGTCGAGCCGTGGTGCCGGAGAGACCAAGCTGGAGCTTGACAGAAGACGTATGGATAAGCGGCTTGTCGAGCTCAGACGTGAACTTAAGGAGGTGGCATCCGAGCGAGTGGTACAGCGCAAGCAGCGTAAGCGTTCGGGCATGAAGCTTGCGGCGCTGGTAGGTTACACCAATGCCGGCAAGTCAACTCTAATGAATGCGATAGTGGATCGTTATGTGAGAGATGAAGAACGCAAGGTGTTTGAAGCGGATATGCTCTTTGCCACACTTGATACAACGGTGCGCAGAGTAGACATTTCCAAGAATAAGAGCTTCCTCCTCTCGGATACCGTAGGTTTTGTCAATAAGCTTCCTACCGGACTTGTCGAGGCGTTCAAGTCTACTCTTGAGGAGATAAAGGAAGCGGATCTTATATTGCATGTCGTTGACAGATCTGATCCTATGTATGCGGAGCAGATGGAGACTACAGAGCGTACCTTAAGGGAGCTCGGAGCAGGACATATACCTGAGATAATAGTCTACAACAAGATGGATGCTCTGGAGGAACTTGAGGTCTACAGAGATGAAAATGTCATAGATCTTGGTGCTGCGAAGCTTTGTATGACAAATAAGGATGGAATAAGTGACACGGAGGTAATAAGCGATACTGCGGATATTGATACTGATTCGCTTGCGGCTGAGAATTTGGATAAGCCGGAGTCTGATAGTATAGAAGCAGCTGCATCTGAGACAGCTATTGATGCAAGGAAAAAAGCCGTAAGATATCCGCGTAAGGCAGGAAGCATACAAAGTTCAGAAGGGCACAGCAAGGATGTCGTGTATATATCAGCAAAGGACAAGGATTCCGTAGAGCTGCTGACGGAGCTTATAGCGGAGCATTTCGGGCGCGGACTTATAGAAGCGGAGTTTATGATACCTTACGAGCACGGCAATGCGGCTGCTTATCTGCAAAATAACGCAGAGGTAATAGAGTCTGATTACAGAGAAAACGGTACTTACCTAAAGCTTAGATGCAGAAAAGAGGATCACAAAAGATACAGGGAATTCCTTATCCAAAGCTAAAGTTTCTGACTTTAAGAACGTGGATTCTGAGTATTGAAGAGCTTATTTTCTAGCTCAGGCGTAAATGAACAGGATTGGCAGCATGCACTAATGAAAAATATAAATTAAAAAAATCCCGTCACTTTCTCGGTGACGGGACGATCTCGACTACGGTAAGCTCGCTTCCGTTTACGACGAAGCGGACATCGTAATCGTCATAGTAGAAGCCGTAACGGCGTAAGCCGCGGTCATCGGCATCAAATTGCGGTCTGGGATCCTCTCTGAGAGCGGCGTAAAGGCCGCTTTTTTTGTCGGAACTTATGCTAAGCGCTTCTATAAGTCCGTCGGGATCTTGAACATCAAGCTTGTGCTTGTCTGTTTCGGCAACATAGCCGTCAACTGCATCCGGGTGGCAATCGTATCTGATATAAGGCTTAATGTCATATATAGGTGTGCCGTCCGTCATGTCTATGCCGGATACATGGAGTATGGGGCCTTTGTCACTAAACTCTATGCTGTCAAGTCTGAGTGAGGAGAGTCCGATATTGTTTGGACGAAAGGGTGAGCGCGTGGCCCAGATACCCATGTGAACCTTGCCGCCGAGTCTCGGAGGACAGGCTGTGGCGCTCCATTCCTTGCGGTGAGCCTTGGAAAAATCCCAAAGTACCCATATATGGCTGAAGCCGTCGAGTCCCTTGACGGCCTCAGGGTCACGGTAATACGGCTCGAATACTATTGTACCCTTTAATTCCTCTGCAACTCCGCTCTGCCTCGGAACTCCGAATTTTGTCCTGAAATCTGTATAAATATGTGCTACCGGTTTAATTTCCATTCAGCATCACTTTCTGTACTGCGAGTTGCGGTATTTTTCGGACTCTTTCTCAAATTCCTCTTCATCTATAATGTAATCGGCAAGATCAAGACCAAGTCTTTCGGCAATTTCCGGGAGAGCTTCATTTGCAGTCATCTGTATCTCCATGAGATCGGGAGTATCTCCGCTTGTGCCGACAAGCATTGCGGCAAGATATTCGTCCTGAATGTCACGTCTCATGCAGGGATAGTTATAGCGAACCTTCTTATCCATAAAAATGTTTCCTTTCTTTTACGGGCATTTTCCGCATACCGATTATATTATCTAATGTGTCCGTAAGCAATTCGATCATACTAAATATAGCGGATATTTTCCTTATACTATATTAGGTTTCGGCATTTTATACAATAAATACAATTACAGTCTATTGCTTTATGTTTATTTTATCCTCAAGCTATGTTAAAATTTAATTAATAAAAGCTGCTCGATAAGAATGCCGGTTTTGTCAGACAGTAAAGAGCGGTGCTTGCAGTAAATAAGCGACAGAGCTTAGGAAAGGAATTTACATATGAAGAAGTATGTTTACTTATTCAGTGAAGGCAATGCTGAAATGAGAGAGCTGCTTGGCGGAAAGGGAGCCAATCTTGCAGAGATGACAAGACTCGGTCTGCCGGTGCCGCAGGGATTTACGATCTCAACGGAGGCCTGCACCAGGTATTACGAGGACGGAAAGCAGATCAGTGATGAGATCATGCAGGAGATCATGTCCAACGTCAGAAAGATGGAGGAGATCAACGGCAAGAAATTCGGAGACAGTAAGAATCCGCTGCTTGTTTCCGTTCGTTCCGGTGCAAGGGCATCAATGCCGGGAATGATGGATACCATACTTAATCTCGGCTTGAATGATGCGGTTGCGGAGACCATGATCAAGGGCAATCCGGATCCGAAGTTTGAGCGCTTTGTATATGATTCCTACCGCAGATTTATTCAGATGTTCTCCGATGTTGTAATGGAGGTCGGAAAGAAATATTTTGAGCAGCTCATCGACAAGATGAAGGAAGAAAAGGGAGTTAAGTACGATGTTGAGCTTACGGCAGCAGACCTTAAGGAACTTGCTGAAGAGTTCAAGGCTGAGTACAAGGCGCAGGTAGGATCGGACTTCCCGTCGGATCCGGTGGTACAGCTTCAGGAGGCTGTCAAGGCGGTATTCCGTTCATGGGATAACCCGAGAGCCAATGTATACCGTAGAGACAATGATATTCCGTATTCATGGGGAACAGCTGTCAATGTAATGCCTATGGTATTCGGAAACCTCAATGAGAATTCCGGAACCGGAGTTGCATTTACAAGAGATCCGGCAACCGGAGAAAAGAAGCTCATGGGAGAGTTTCTTACGAATGCTCAGGGTGAGGATGTGGTTGCGGGAGTACGCACCCCTATGCCTATAGCAGAGATGGAACAGAAATTCCCGGCAGCATTCAAGGAATTCACCGAGGTTTGCGACAGACTTGAGAGGCATTACCGTGATATGCAGGATATGGAGTTTACTGTAGAAAACGGCAAGCTCTATATGCTTCAGACACGTAACGGTAAGCGCACGGCACAGGCAGCCTTACAGATAGCCTGCGATCTTGTAGATGAGGGACTCCGCACAAAGCAGGAAGCCGTTGCCATGATAGAACCGCGTAATCTCGATACCCTGCTTCATCCGCAGTTCGATCCTAAGGCACTTAAGGAAGCAAAGCCTATAGCCAAGGCACTTGCAGCTTCACCCGGAGCTGCCTGCGGAAAGATAGTATTTACGGCAGAGGATGCCAAGGCATGGAAGGCAAACGGTGAGAAGGTAGTGCTTGTCAGACTTGAGACCTCCCCTGAGGATATAGAGGGCATGAAGGCAGCTCAGGGTATACTTACAGTCAGAGGCGGCATGACCAGCCATGCGGCAGTCGTTGCAAGAGGTATGGGAACCTGCTGCGTATCCGGATGCTCGGATATTGCGATGGATGAGGAAAATAAAAAGTTTGTACTGGCAGGCAAGACATATCATGAGGGAGACTGCATCTCGCTTGACGGTTCTACCGGCAATATCTATGACGGTATCATTCCTACTGTGGATGCATCCATAACCGGAACCTTCGGACGCATCATGGGCTGGGCAGATGAGTTCAGGAGACTTAAGGTACGCACCAATGCTGATACCCCGAGAGATGCAAAAAATGCAAGAAACCTCGGAGCAGAGGGTATAGGACTTTGCCGCACAGAGCATATGTTCTTTGATTCGGATCGTATAGGTGCTTTCAGAGAGATGATATGCTCGGATAATGTTGAGGACAGAGTCAAGGCACTCTCAAAGATAGAGCTTATGCAGCAGTCAGACTTTGAGGGCATCTATGAGGCTATGGAGGGAACTCCTGTAACCATACGTTTCCTGGATCCGCCGCTTCATGAGTTCCTGCCTACAGAGGAAGCAGATATAGAAGCACTTGCCAAGGCTCAGGGCAAGAGCGTGGAACAGATCAAGAACATCATAGCATCGCTCCATGAGTTCAATCCTATGATGGGTCACAGAGGCTGCCGTCTGGATGTTACTTATCCGGAGATAGCAGTAATGCAGACCAAGGCTATAATCAAGGCTGCAATCGCAGTCAATAAGCGTAAGGGCTGGAATATGGTTCCCGAGATCATGATACCGCTTGTAGGCGAGGTCAAGGAGCTTAAGTATGTCAAAGATATAGTTGTCAAGACCGCAGATGAGATTATAGCAGAGTCGGGAGTCGAGCTTAAGTATCTGGTAGGAACAATGATAGAGATACCGAGAGCCGCACTTACAGCGGACGATATTGCCAAGGAGGCGGCATTCTTCTCCTTCGGAACAAACGATCTTACGCAGATGACCTTCGGCTTCAGCCGTGATGATGCGGGCAAGTTCCTTGGAGCATATTATGACAAGAAGATCTATGAGAATGATCCTTTTGCCAGACTTGATCAGGTCGGAGTAGGTAAGCTCGTGAAGATGGCTTGTGAGCTCGGACGTAAGGCCAATCCGGAACTACATCTCGGTATATGCGGAGAGCACGGCGGAGATCCTTCGTCTGTAGAGTTCTTCCATAAGGTAGGACTTGACTATGTATCCTGCAGCCCGTTCCGTGTTCCTATAGCAAGGCTCGCGGCAGCACAGGCAGCTATCGCCGAGTCACGTCAGTAAATGAGGCCGGTTGTTTTTGCGGAACATTTGAAATCTCGAAAGATTTCAATTAATACTATTCTGAGGTGCTCGAAATAAAAGATGAGGGCGGAACTTATTATCTTCATATACTGAACAAAAATGCGGAATCCGCAAAAATGTCGAATAGAGTATTGATTGAGCTTAAAGCAAGACGGCCGCTGTGCAGCATAGAAAGCGCAGCGGTCGCTTTGTATAGAAAAAATGATTGTACAGTTGGAGGATGCAAAATAAATGTGATAAGTATGTAACTTGCCTAAGGCAAAAACAACGGTACATAAAAGAAATCAAAGATGTTATTATAGCTGTATTAAGAGATTTAACATTATTTTGACCACAGAATTTTTTATATTATAGTGATGAGGCACTAAGCTTTGCCAAGACCGGAGTTAAGCTGGGCAGGCTTAAGGATAATGGATGAAGAAACGAATATTTGAGATAATTGAAGCATCAAGAGCGAGCGATGTTCAGAGCAAGGCATACGACATCTTTATGATGGCGGCTATATTGCTCAGCATTGCTCCGCTTGCTTTTAAGGTGACGCCATCGTTATTTGATGTTACCGAGCCTATAGTTACATTTATATTCATAGCGGACTATCTGGTAAGGTGGTGGACTGCGGACTTAAAGCTTAACAAAGGCAGTAAGTCGTATCTGCTGTATCCCTTTACTTTGCCGGCTGTTATAGACCTTGTAGCAATACTCCCGGGTTTTTGTATAGTTGATTCCTGCTTCAGATTATTTAAGATATTCAGATTGACAAGGGTACTGAGAGTATTCAGAGCATTCAAACTGTTCAGATATTCCAAAAATGTTGAGATACTTGTAACTGTGATCAAAGCGGAGCGGTATTCACTTATTGCGGTGTTTATACTGGCTTTAGTATATATACTTTTATGTGCACTTATCGTATTTAATGTTGAGCCTCAGACTTTCGATAATATATGGGAGGCAATATACTGGGCAACCATAAGCATGACAACAGTCGGGTATGGCGATATATATCCTGTGACAGCTGTAGGCAGATTTATAACCATGCTGTCGGCACTTATAGGCATAGCTATAGTCGCAATGCCGGCTTCGGTCATAACTGCCGGGTATATGAGAGAGCTTGCCCGCAGGGAGGCTGTAGAGGAAAATGACGATGCCTGAATGCTTTTCCTAATGAAATTCTTTACGAAATTAAATCAGCAAGATATTGATCTGTATAAAAGACAATAAAGCTACATCTGTGAGAGAAGTATATAATACAATTCAGCAATACATTTTCATAAGACAATAATACATCGGCAAGTCCAGTGAACAGTAATGACATAATTATTATTGTAAATGTGGAGTATTCAGCGTAAAACAAGCTAAAATTCGGCATTATATTGAAAATAAATTTCATCTGTGCTAAAATTCGACTTTGATTATGATAGCGTCATTGTGCAGTATCGGCATCAGAGTGAGCAGGCTCGGTTAAGAGCGGGAGACTGACAATGTCCGAGCTTGCGTGGTTATCGGAGCACGGAGTGCGAAATAATCTGCACTAAGATGATGTAAAAAATAAACTTTAGGAGACAGAAGAGCAATGAGCGTAAAAGTTGAGAATCTTGAGAAGAACATGGCAAAATTGACAGTAGAGGTTTCTGCTGCAGAGCTTGATAATGCAATTGATATTGCATACAAGAAGAACAAGAACAGATTCAACATCCCGGGCTTCCGTAAGGGCAAGGTTCCGATGGCAATGGTTGAGAAGATGTATGGTCCGCAGGTATTCTATGAGGATGCTGTTGATACCATCCTTAACTACAGCTATCCGGATGCCGCTAAGGAGTCAGGTCTTGAGATCGTAAGCCGTCCTGAGATCGATATCGTTACAATCGAGAAGGGCAAGCCGTTCGTATATACAGCAACAGTTGCAACAAAGCCTGAGGTTGAGCTTGGTCAGTATAAGGGAGTTAAGGTTTCCAAGGCAGACGTAAGCGTTACAGCCAAGGACGTTGAGGCAGAGCTTGTTCGCGTACAGGAGCAGAATGCCCGCATGATCACAGTTGATGATGCAGAGTATCAGATCAAGAACGGCGATACAGTAACCATCGATTTCGACGGTTCTGTTGACGGCGTTGCTTTCGAGGGCGGAAAGGGCGAGAACTATCCGCTTACTATCGGTTCACACAGCTTCATCGATAACTTCGAGGATCAGCTTGTAGGACACAAGACAGGCGACAACGTAGACGTTAATGTAACATTCCCGACACCTTACGGTGCAAAGGAGCTTGAGGGCAAGGCTGCACTCTTCAAGGTAGTTATCCACGAGATCAAGCAGAAGGAGCTTCCGGCACTTGATGATGACTTCGCTTCAGAGGTATCCGAGTTCGAGACACTTAAGGAGTACAAGGCTTCACTTAAGAGCGATATCAAGCTCAGAAAAGAGAAGGCAGCAGCTCAGGAGAACGAGAACAACGTTGTTAAGGCTGTTGTTGCAAATGCAAAGGTTGAGCTTCCGGATGCTATGGTCAACACTAATGTTGAGAACATGATCAACGATTATGAGCGCAGCATGAACCAGCAGGGACTTAAGCTTGAGCAGTATCTCTCATACCTCGGACAGACTCCGGAGCAGTTCATTGAGTCACTTAAGCCGCAGGCTATCGAGAACATCAAGTCACAGCTCGTATTCGAGGCTATCATTAAGGCTGAGAATATCACAGCAACAGACGAGGCTGTTGAGGCTAAGATCAATGAGATGGCTGAGCAGTACAAGATGGAGGCCGATAAGGTTAAGGGACTTCTCGGCGAGGGCGGAATCGAGAATATCAAGCGCGATATCTGCTTCCACGAGGCGATTGATCTCTGCGTAGCAGAGGCTGATCTCGTTGACGAGAAGAAGGCTAAGAAGGCTGCTGCCAAGAAGGAAGAAGCCAAGGAAGAGACAAAAGAGGACTAATTAATGCCATATTCAATTCCTTATGTCATTGAGCAGAGCTCAAGAGGCGAACGCTCATATGATATATATTCAAGACTTTTAAAGGATAGAATAATTTTCCTGGGTGACGAGGTAAATGAGGTCAGCGCACAGCTTATAGTTGCGCAGCTTCTTTTCCTCGAATCCGAGGATCCGAATAAGGACGTACATCTGTACATAAACAGCCCCGGCGGTGTTATCACTGCCGGTATGGCTATTTATGACACTATGCAGTATATCAAGTGTGATGTTTCGACTATCTGTATCGGTATGGCAGCAAGCATGGGAGCCTTCCTGCTTGCCGGCGGTGCAAAGGGCAAGCGTTATGCGCTTCCTAATGCCGAGATCATGATACACCAGCCGTCGGGCGGTGCTCAGGGTCAGGCTACCGAGATCCAGATCACGGCTGAGTGGATACTCAGGACCAAGAAGAAGATGAACGAGATACTGGCAGCCAACACAGGCAATACCTATGAGAGACTTGCGGCAGACACCGAGCGTGATAAGTGGATGACTGCCAAGGAGGCACTTGAGTACGGTATCGTTGACAGTATTATCGAGAATCACTAAGGAGAGAGTTGCAGATGGCGGGAAAGACACCCGATAAGATAAGATGCAGCTTCTGCGGTAAGTCGAGAGCACAGGTTCAAAAGCTTATTGCAGGTGCAAACAATACATATATTTGTGATGAGTGTGTGGGCTTATGTAATGAGATCCTCATGGAGGAGTTCAATAACGGCAACATGAGCTACAAGCCTCAGGCTTCGGAGATCAAGCTTCAGCGACCAAAGGAGATCAAGGATTTTCTTGATGAGTATGTTATAGGTCAGGATGAGGCCAAGAAGGTGCTTGCTGTTGCGGTATATAACCACTACAAGCGTATCATGAGCAATATCTCTGATATAGAGGTACAGAAGAGCAACATTCTCATGATAGGACCTACCGGTTCGGGTAAGACATATCTTGCACAGAGTCTTGCCAAGATGCTCGGAGTTCCTTTTGCTATTGCGGATGCGACTTCACTTACAGAGGCGGGCTATGTCGGAGAGGACGTTGAGAACATACTCCTTAAGCTTATTCAGGCTGCCGACTACGATATAGAGAAGGCTCAGTACGGCATCATCTACATAGATGAGATCGACAAGATAACAAAGAAGAGCGAAAACGTATCCATTACCCGTGATGTCTCCGGTGAGGGAGTACAGCAGGCACTTCTTAAGATCATAGAGGGTACTATGGCTTCTGTTCCTCCTCAGGGAGGCAGAAAGCATCCTCAGCAGGAGATGATGCAGATCGATACGACCAATATCCTTTTTATCTGCGGAGGAGCCTTTGACGGACTTGAGAAGATTATCAGCCAGAGAGTATCTACCGGAGGAATAGGCTTCGGAGCTCAGCTTTGCAGCAAGGAAGAAGCAAACTTTGATGATATGGTTGCTCAGGTCGAGCCGGAGGATCTTGCAAAGTTCGGACTCATCCCTGAGTTTATCGGACGAGTACCTATCATGGTGCCGCTCAAGTCTCTTGATGAGGACGCGCTTGTACGCATACTCAAGGAGCCTCGCAATGCTTTGTCAAAGCAGTATATCAAGCTCTTTGAGATAGACGGCGTTAAGCTTAGCTTTACGGATGAGGCACTCAGGGCTGTGGCTGCCAAGGCAGTATCCAAGCACACCGGTGCGAGAGGATTACGCAGTATACTCGAGGCGGCTATGCTGAATGTCATGTATGATATTCCGTCGGATCCGTCTATCGACACAGTCACTATAACAAAGGATTGTATCGAGAACGGTGCATCTCCGGAGATCACACACAAGGAGATAGCGGAAACTCATGATGAGGAGCTTCCGATAGAATCACTTGATCTTGATAACGCACAGATTTCCTAAGGATGTTGCTATGGATCAGCCGATTAAAAAGATTAAAAAAGCAGAGCTTGAGACAGTTTGCGGCATAACGAGTAAATTTCCGGAGCATGAGATACCGGAGTTTGCTTTTGCCGGCAAGTCTAATGTAGGCAAATCAAGTCTTATCAATGCTTTGATGCAGAGAAAATCGCTTGCAAGGACTTCGGCACAGCCGGGTAAGACCCAGACGATCAATTATTATAATATTAATGATGAATATTATTTTGTGGATCTGCCGGGTTACGGTTATACGAAGATAAGCGAGAGCGTTAAGGCAGAATGGGGCAAGATGGTCGAGCGTTATCTCAAGCGAAGCGCTACTCTGCTCAGAGTGTTTCTGCTCGTGGACATGAGACATAAGCCGACATCGGACGACCGTCTTATGTTTGACTGGATACGCTCTCAGGGATTTGAGCCTATCATTATCGCGACTAAGTCGGATAAGCTGGGCAAAAATGATTCGCCTAAGGCACTTAAGCTTATCAGAGAGACCTTGGGCATGACAAAGGAAGAGATACTTATACCATTCTCAGCCGAGAACAAATCCGGCAGGGATGATATTTATAGATTATTGGAGGAAGTTTGTTATGGCAAAGATAACAATGCATGACGGAAGCGTTCAGGAAGTTTCAGAGGACGACGAGCTTTATCTCTCAACACTTCGCCATAGCTGTTCACATGTACTTGCTCAGGCAGTTAAGCATTTATATCCGAATGCTAAGCTTGCCATAGGACCGTCTATAGCTGACGGCTTCTATTATGATATCGATTTTGAGACACCTATCTCCGACAAGGATCTTGATGCCATTGAGACCGAGATGCGCAAGATCGTTAAGGCTAAGGAGAAGTTTGAGTATTTCTCACTGCCGAGAGAAGAGGCTATCAAGCTTATGCAGGAGAAGGAGGAGCCTTATAAGGTTGAGCTTATAGAGGATCTTCCGGAGGGTGAGCTTATTTCTTTCTTTAAGCAGGGGGATTTCACAGACCTTTGCGCAGGACCGCATCTTCAGACTACAGGGGAAGTTGGCAAGGCGTTCAAGCTTCGCAGTCTTGCAGGCGCATACTGGAGAGGTTCCGAGAAGAACAAGATGCTTACACGTATCTACGGAACCGCATTCAAGACAAAGGAAGAGCTTCAGGCATACCTCGATATGATGGAGGAGGCCAAGAAGCGTGACCACCGTAAGATCGGCAAGGAGCTCGGACTCTTCATGTTCAGCGAGTTCGGACCGGGATTCCCGTTCTTCCTTCCTAACGGCATGGTGCTCAGAAATACTCTTATGGATTTCTGGAGAAAGATGCATTATGCAAATGATTATGTAGAGATATCTACTCCTGTTATCCTCAGCCGTTCTCTTTGGGAGACTTCGGGTCACTGGGATCATTATAAGGAGAATATGTATACCACAGTTATCGATGACGAGGATTACGCAATCAAGCCGATGAACTGCCCGGGTTCAATACTCGTATATCAGAATGAGCCGAGATCATATAAGGATCTTCCGCTCAGACTTGCAGAGTGCGGACTTGCACACCGTCACGAGAAGAGAGGCGAGCTCCACGGACTTATGAGAGTTCGCTGCTTCACTCAGGATGATGCGCATATCTTCATCACTCCGGAGCAGATCCAGGATGAGGTTGCACGTATAGCAAAGCTTATCAATGAGTTTTATGAGGTATTCGGATTCAAGTATCATGTAGAGCTTTCCACAAGACCTGAGGATTCAATGGGATCCGATGAGGATTGGGCAAGAGCCGAGGAAGGACTTAAGAGTGCACTTGATTCTATGGGACTTCCTTATGTTGTCAATGAGGGAGACGGTGCCTTCTACGGACCGAAGATCGATTTCCATCTTGTTGACTGTATAGGAAGAACATGGCAGTGCGGTACTATCCAGCTTGATTTCCAGCTTCCTCAGAGATTCAATCTTGAGTATATGGGAGCAGACGGAGAGAAACATCAGCCTATCATGATCCACAGAGTATGCTTCGGATCGGTAGAGCGTTTCATAGGTATTCTCATAGAGCATTATGCGGGTGCATTCCCGACATGGCTTGCTCCTGTTCAGGTCAAGATACTTCCTGTATCGGATAAGTTCATGGATTATGCCAACAAGGTATATGCAGAGCTTGATAAGGCAGGCATCAGAGTCAAGATCGATAAGCGTTCGGAGAAGCTCGGCTGGAAGATCAGAGAGGCACAGAAGGAGAAGGTTCCGTATATGCTTATCGTCGGAGAGAAGGACGAAGCAGATCAGACCGTATCTGTACGTGCAAGAGGTGAGGGCGATCAGGGAGCATGCTCAGTGGCCGACTTTATCTCAAAGATCAAGGAAGAGATCGCAACACTTAAGAAGTAATAATAAAAAAAGTTATTGACAAATGCACAATGAGTGTATAGAATAACAATGTTGTTTTTTGAGAAAAAGGAGGTGTAGACATGTCAATCTGCCCAAAGAATAAATCATCCAGAGCAAGACGTGATTCAAGAAGAGCTAACTGGAAGATGAGCGCATCAAATCTTGTAAAGTGCAGTAAGTGCGGAGCACTTGTTATGCCTCATAGAGTATGCAAGACTTGCGGATCATACAACAAGCGTGAGATCGTTAAGATCGAGGCTTAATTGTATCTAATATGATTATTAAGGCTTTCGGCACAACTGTGTCGGAAGCCTTTGCTTTTACAGGAGTTTTTTATGACAAACATCGCATTGGACATAATGGGAGGAGATTTTGCTCCCGATTGCAATATACAGGGTGCATTTGATGCTTTAAATGCAGACAAGGATATCAGGCTTTTGCTTGTGGGACCTGCCGCAGTGATCAAGGACAAGACTTCAGACTGGCCGGAGGAGCTTAAGTCACGTATAGAAACGGTTGAAGCCGATGAGATCATAGAATGTGATGAGTCACCGGTTTCGGCGGTAAGACATAAGAAGAACTCTACTATTACAGTCGGGGCAAATATCGTCAAGGAAGGAAGAGCCGGTGCTTTTATATCGGCAGGCTCTTCGGGGGCTGTGCTTGCTGCGGGACAGCTTATCGTAGGCAGACTTCCGGGTGTCAAGCGTCCTCCGCTGGCTTCCATGATACCTACGGCAAAGGGCTTTTCTCTCTTCCTGGATCTTGGTGCCAATGTTGATGCCAAGGCAGAGTGGCTTTGTCAGTTTGCCCGCATGGGAAGCATTTACATGGAAAAGGTACAGCATAAGGAGAGACCGTCAGTTAAGCTTGTTAATCTCGGCGTTGAGGAAGAGAAGGGTAATGCACTTACCAAGGAAGCCAATGCTATGCTTTCGCAGATTCCGGAGATCAATTATGAGGGCTTTATAGAGAGCCGTGATGTTATCATGGGTGAGGCTGATGTCATTGTTGCGGATGCATTTACAGGCAACGCCATACTTAAGACCATGGAGGGTACACTCGGCTTTGTTATGCAGGTACTTAAGTCTGTGTTAAAGTCGGGGCTGCTTACAAAGCTTGCAGCTCTTATGATCATGAAACCGCTTAAGCTTAAGCTTAAGGAGTTCAGCGCTTCGGAGCAGGGCGGCGCAATGCTGCTTGGTTTAAACGGACTTGTAATGAAGTGTCACGGCAATGCTTCAAGAAAAGATATAGCTAACGGCATACTTAAAAGTGCCGGATTTATACGTGAGGATGTGTGCGGACTTATAAGGGAAGCATTCGCAAAAGAAAATTCACAAAATAATACTGTTGAATAATATAATATCCTATAGTATAAAAAGGTGTATAGATTATTCAGCTTGGAGGCTATGATATGGAATTTGAAAAATTTGCAAGTATTATCGCGGATCAGTTATCTGCTAATGTTGATGACATTACTCCTGACACCTCATTCGCAGATGACCTCAATGCAGACTCTCTCGATCTTGTAGAGGTTATTGTTACGATTGAAGATGAGCTTGACATTCATATTGACGATGATGAGCTTCAGAACATCAAAACAGTCGGAGATGCATACGAGCTTGTTAAGGCTAATCTTTGATATAAGGTCGTTGACATTTCATGATTAAGGATCTTGATAAATTACAGAAAGTGATCGGATACGATTTTAACGACAGCGGCATTCTCAGGCAGGCGCTCATCCACCCGTCCTACAGCGGGGAGATGCGTATGCAGCGTTATGAGAGCAATCAGAGACTCGAATTTTTAGGGGATGCCGTTCTTGAACTTGTCGTTTCCGAATATTTGTACAAGGAACATCCGCAGATCGAAGAGGGGGAGCTTACAAGAAAGCGTTCCTCTCTTGTTTTTGAAGCGGCACTTAATGAATGTGCCAAGCTCATAAGTCTCGGAGATTTTATTTACCTCGGCAGAGGCGAGGATATGGGACAGGGCAGAGAGAAACCTTCCATATTGTCGGATACCTTTGAAGCTGTCATAGGTGCTATATACCTTGACGGCGGCTTTGAGGCAGCCAAGCAGTTCATACACAGCTTTGTTATAAACAATATTCAGGAGATGAGTCTCTTAAGAGACGGAAAGAGTCTGATCCAGAGGCATGTCCAGCAGGATCCGGAAGCTGTCTTGGAGTATAAGACAGAGGAGACGGAGGAGACTCTTGCTTCGGAGCGCTTTAAGGCTAAGCTGTATATCAACGGTAAGCTTATATCCGAGGGAAGGGGGCAGTCCAAGAAACAGGCAGAGCAGAACGCCGCGGTTACTGCATGCAAGAAACTGAATGTTAAGTAAATGTATTTAAAAAGCATAGAGATACAGGGCTTTAAGTCTTTTGCACATAAGACCCTGCTTCAATTTAATAACGGCGTTACAGGTATCGTAGGTCCTAACGGCTCGGGTAAGTCTAATATATCCGATGCCGTAAGGTGGGTACTCGGAGAACAGAAGGTCAAGCAGCTCCGAGGCTCTGCGATGCAGGACGTAATATTTGCAGGCACTGAGCTTAGGAAAGCACAGGGCTTTGCTTTTGTTTCCATAACACTTGACAATTCAGACAAAGTCCTGCCTGTGGACTATACAGAGGTAACGGTATCCCGTAAGCTCTTCAGATCCGGAGAGTCCGATTATATGATCAACGGTCAGTCGGTAAGACTCAAGGATATTCAGGAGCTTTTCTATGATACGGGTATAGGCCGTGAGGGCTATTCCATTATAGGACAGGGACAGATCGATGCGATAATCAACGGCAGACCCCGGGACAGAAGAGGTCTCTTTGATGAGGCTGCCGGTATAGTCAAGTTCAAGAAGCGCAAGGCTGCGGCGGTAAAGAGACTTGAGAGCGAGCATGAGAGCCTGCTCAGAGTTACGGATATAATAAACGAGCTTGAGAAGAGACTGCATCCGCTTGAGAGACAGGCGGAGGGAGCCAAGAACTATCTTAAGCTTCGTGAGGAGCAGAAGAAACTCGATATCAATCTCTTCATAAGACAGGCAGATGCGATACTTGATACACTTGAAAAGTCCAAGGCCAATCTTGATATAGTAAAGGCTTCGCTTGAGGAGACCCAGGCTGAGAGTGAGAAAATTAAAGCATCGGGTTCGGCACTTGCGGAGCAGCTTAATGAGATTGACGCCAGGATCGAAGCCGGCAAGGATGAGAGCTCCAAAGCAGAGCTGCTTAAGGAGAACTTAAGCGGTCAGGTAAATGTTTACGAAGCCAAGATCAAGGCTGATACAGATAATGCCGAGAGACTCTCGGATAATATAAACAGACTCAGAAAGAGTCTCGAAGAAAGCAAGGCGACGGCATATAAGTATCTGAATTCCATAGACGAGCTTGCAAATTCTCTGGAGCTTATGGATAAGGGCAATGAGGATGATGATTTAGCATCCGATTTTACGGACACGCTGGTATTAAGTTCAAAGCTCGAAGGCTTTAGGACAAGGCTCTCCGAAGTCGGAATAAATACAGATACGGTTTCGGATACAGATAATACTCCCAAAGGAGCAGACAGTGTGAACAAGGGAGCTTCCGAAGCAGTGAATGAGTCTGAAGAGGCGGAAGAGGATAATGATGATGAGGATATCTCATTTACTTTACCGTCATGGATGCAGGCTATCAGGAACAAGCGTGACGATCTAGCCGAGATAAGAGAAAAAGAGGAACGCACTACCGAATGGCTCAACAAGGCAACGGATGAGTACAATCTTCTTACAGGAGCGCTTAAACGGCTGGAAGCAGAGCTTAACAATGCTCAGGGCAGATATGCCTCTCTTAATGCCAGACTTGAGAGCATCAGAAATCTTGCCGAGCGTTATGAGGGTTACGGAGAGAGCATACGCGCCGTTATGCGAGAGAAGTCTCATATACATGGCATAAAGGGCGTGGTTGCGGATCTTATAAGTACAGATAAGCGCTATGAGACAGCCGTTGAGACGGCTCTCGGAGGACGAATACAAAACATTGTTACCGAGACTGAAGACTCGGCAAAAAGCTGTATCGAATTCCTGAAGCGTACAAGACAGGGACGTGCGACCTTCCTGCCACTCGACTCGATCAGATATAAAGAACAGCAGGAGCTTAAAAGTGCTGTCCGTGAGCCGGGTGCCATAGGGATAGCAAGCAAGATAGTCAATACAGCGGATGAGTATGAGGTACTTGCCGAGTATCTCCTTGGCAATATACTTGTGGCGGATAACATAGATTCGGCACTTGCAATTGCACGAAAGTACAGGCATTCGCTTCGTATAGTTACGCTTGATGGAGAGCAGCTTTCACCGGGAGGCTCACTTTCCGGAGGAGCATATAAAAACAGCTCGAAGCTCATGGGAAGAAGTCGTGAGATAAGTGAGCTTGAGCAAAATGTTGAGGCTGCAAAGCGTGATATTACAGCTGTAAGGGACAGGATAAGCGAACAGGATAAGCTTATAGCTGAGAAATCTTCCGAGATAGATAAGCTTAACGAGGAGCTCAAGGCCATAAGCAATGAGAAAAATGAGATAAGCTACGGAATCACTTCAGATATACGTATTCGTTTCTCTGAGCTCAAGCAGCGAATAGGCTTTGTGGGTGAGAATATCGAGCGTATCGCTTCGGATATAGTAAGGCAGCGCGCGGACATGGAAGCTGCCGAGCGTGAGGCACTTGACTGCGAAAGACGCATAAGTGATGCAAAGCAGTACATCAGTGAGAGAAATGCCGATATAGAGCATATTGAATCTGAACTTAAGCAGCTTAAGGCAGATATAGAGGCTCTTATATCAGAGAGAAGTGAACTTGCCGGTAAGCAGAGCGGATATGCAAGTCAAAAGGACGAATATGCCGCTTCAATACTCGAGCTTCAGAAGGATATACTGAGACTTGAGAATCAGGTTGAGAAGGAGCAGCAGAAGCTTGATGATGAGACTGAGTATATCTGGAATGAGTATGAGCTCAGCATAACTTCGGCCAAGGAGTTTATGGATGAGAGTCTCGGCCCGGTATCAAGTATCAAGTCTGAGCTTGCTTCGGTAAAATCACGTATCAAGGCACTTGGACCCGTAAATGTACAGGCAATAGAGGAATATAAGGAAGTATCCGAGAGATACAGCTTTATGAAGACTCAGTATGACGACCTTGTTGCTTCGGAGGCATCGATAGCAGGAATTATCGAAGAGCTTGATATAGGCATGAAGAAACAGTTCGACAAGCAGTTTGCCGCTATCAAAGAACAGTTCCGCAGTGTGTTCAGAGAGCTTTTCGGAGGCGGAGAGGCAGATCTGGATCTTGTATATGATCATGAAAATGAAGATGCCGACGCTAAGGATGATGAGCTTGAAGCAGGTATATCCATAGTCGTACAGCCGCCGGGCAAAAAGCTTCAGAGCATCATGCAGCTTTCCGGAGGAGAGAAGGCACTGACTGCCATAGCATTGATGTTTGCTATACAGAATCTTAAGCCCTCACCTTTCTGTCTGCTTGATGAGATCGAAGCTGCGCTTGATGATTCAAATGTATCGAGATTTGCCAATTATCTGCACAAGCTTACAGAGCATACTCAGTTTATAGTGATAACTCACAGAAGAGGTACTATGGAGGCTGCGGACAGACTCTACGGAGTGACCATGCAGGAAAAGGGTATATCCAAGCTTGTATCGGTGGATCTGATCAGCGATCAGCTTAGTTAAACAGGAGAATCTTAAGATGGGATTTTTTGATAAGCTCAAGGAAGGACTTGAGAAAACAAGAACAAATATTGCTAACGGACTTGACTCGGTATTCGGAGATTATTCGCAGGTTGCTGATGATTTCTTTGATGATCTTGAGGAAATGCTCATTATGGCAGATGTCGGTGTAAATGCTTCGGATAAGATAGTTTCCGAGATGAAGAGCAGGATCAGGGAGGAGCATCTTAAGGACAGAGATGAGGTTAAGAATGCTCTTATCAAGACTCTTTCTGATGCTATGAAACGTGCAGGCGATACCGATGAGACCTTTGATCTCGGAGAACAAAAGACAGTCATACTTGTGATCGGAGTAAACGGAGTCGGCAAGACCACATCCATTGGCAAGCTTGCCATGAGCTTTAAGGAAAACGGCAAGAAGGTCATACTTGCAGCAGCGGATACCTTCAGAGCCGGTGCGAGAGAGCAGCTTGAGGTATGGGCTGAGAGGACCGGCTGTGATCTTATAGGACACGAGGAGGGCTCGGATCCGGCAGCCGTCGTATACGATGCAGTCTCTGCCTTTGAGAGCAAGGATGCGGATATACTTATCTGCGATACTGCTGGACGACTTCATAACAAGAAGAATCTTATGGATGAGCTTGCCAAGATCAACAGGATATTCGAGAAGAAGCTTCCGGATGTAAGAAAGGAAGTATTGCTCGTACTTGATGCCACTACCGGACAGAATGCTCTTTCTCAGGTAAGAGAATTCAAGCAGGTATGCGAGCCTACCGGAATAATCCTTACCAAGATGGACGGCTCGGCAAAGGGAGGAATAGTTATCGCCATTGCCAATGAGTTTGACATTCCGGTCAAGTATATAGGAGTCGGAGAGCATGCCGATGATCTTCAGAAATTCGATCCAGAGGAATTCATAAGGGCGATTTTCTACTGATAGCTGATTATGATACCGGCGAAATTTAAACTTTATGAGTTTTGTTTCACATATCACGGTATTCGGCAGCAAATAAAATCTATATTGAATTAATCAAAAAGGATATGAAATGCAGACTGAAGAGGTCATGCGATTCATATCCTTTTAACTCTGTAAACCGTGTCTCGTGAAATAAAAAAAACGCTTCGCGGGATGAACACTTGCGCAAAAGAGTATGAAGAAGCATTAAAAAAGAATATTCATGTAATAGATTCTCCTGTCAGCGGAGGAGAAACCGGAGCAAACGGCGGATCGCTTGTTATTATGTGCGGCGGAGAAAAGGAAATATATGAAGAGGTCAAGCCTTATCTGCTTATGATGGGCAAGACAGCTACTTATATGGGCGGATCCGGATGCGGAAGTACAGCAAAGCTTGCAAACAATATGATGGTAGGAATACATCTTATCGCTATGGATGAAGCATTTGCATTTGCCGTTAAGGCAGGACTGGATCCTGAGACACTTTTTGAAGCAATAAAGGGCGGCTTTGCGCAAAGTGCAGTCATGGATCTCAAGGTTCCGAAGATACTCAGCAGAGATTTTACCGCAAGTGCAAGGATAGCCGTACACCTCAAGGATGTTAATAATGCCATCGGCGTAGCCGATAAATTAGGTGTTGATATACCTATGACTAAGATCGTTAAGGAACAGATGGACTGGATGTACGATCATGGCATGATAAATGAGGATCAGTGCGCATTGGTCAAGTATTATGAAGATGCAATGGGCGTCGAGGTAAAATGATCCTTGAATTTTAAGATAACATCCGGTGTAAATGCCGGGATAGCCTGTAATATCGGAGGACATCGTATACTTTGCGATGTCTTCCATGATGAAAAAATACCCGGACTTTCAAGTGTTACATCCGACAGACTGACGAAGCTGCTTTCGGATGAGTCATTTGCGGATCCTGAACTGGTGTTTTATACACATTGCCATCCGGATCATTATTCATATGAAATGACAAATGCGGTACTGAAGCGTTATCCGGGTTGTTATCAGGCGTTGCCTGAGAAAAAAAATGATGTGCAGCTCCTTATAAGAGGCGCATATCAAAAGCTCAGAATATCCGATATCACTCTGGAGTTTATAAAACTTACGCATGAAGGAAAGCAGTATAAGCAGGTTCCGCATTATGGCTGTATCATTAGCTGTAGTAATAAGGCAATGCTTATAGTCGGAGATTGTGAGATGGCTTCCGATGAACTTGCATGCGTGCTTGACGGCAAAAAGATATATGCTGTGATAATGCCTTTTCCGTGGATAACTTTGCCGACAGGAAGAAAGTTTATCGAGAAATATATAAATCCGGAACATCTGATCATTAATCATTTGCCTTTTGATGAGGATGATATATACGGCTATAGAAAGGCAACGTTTGATTCGGTCGATAAGATAAATGTGCCTAAGCTGACGATTTTTACAGATATACTGCAGTATACGGAGATATGACTTATGGAGAAAAGAAAACTTATCTATCTTGAAACAGGAAGTACAGATCCCGCATATAATCTTGCGTTTGAGGAATTCGTACTTGATAATAAGAAGGATACGGATTATCTTATGCTGTGGCAAAACGACAACACTATCGTTGTAGGTCAGAATCAGAATACGGCAGCAGAGATCAACAGGGAATATGTAGAGAGTAATAATGTACATGTCGTAAGGCGCATGACAGGCGGCGGTGCCGTATATCATGATCTGGGCAATTTAAATTATTCATTTATAACCGATCTTGAAAATGCAGCCGACATGAGCTATCGGCAATTCACCGTACCGGTGGTATCTGCACTCGGAAAGCTGGGACTCAATGCCGAAGCATCAGGAAGAAATGATATACTTGTAAACGGCTGTAAAATATCAGGAACCGCACAAAGACTTGTCGGCAATCGTATGCTTTTCCACGGAACACTGCTCTTTGATTCGGATATGAGTAAGATATCAGGCGCATTAAATGCAGATCCGATCAAATTCCAATCAAAAAGTACGAAATCGGTTCGCGCAAGAGTCGGAAACATACGAAGCTTTTTAGATAAGGATATGGAGCTTGGAGATTTTTGGGAGTTTTTAAAGGAAACTCTCGGAGGCGGAAACGCTGAGGCCGGAATCTTAAGCAACGAAGAACTTGCAAAGGTGTCGGAAATAAAGATAACAAAGTATGATACATGGGAATGGACCTACGGAAGATCCCCAAAGTTTACTTTTACCAATAAGAAAAAATGGGACGGCGGCATACTTGAGGTAGGTTTAACCGCATCCGACGGCGTGATAAAAGATATACGCTTTTACGGAGATTTCCTTTCCTTAACATCACTTGATGAAGCGGAAGAAAAGTTAAAGGGCTGCAAGCTTACAAAGGAAGATATTATTAACAAACTGTCGGAACTGCCTCTTGAGAGATATTTCGGAAGCATCCGATCCGAAGAAATCGCGGAAACCATTCTGTGATAAGTGTATTTTCGGTAGGCTCATAATATTGCCGATAAGATGGTGTGAGCACGGGGAAAACATTTTCAAAAACAAATAAGATTTACAAGAGGGTGTAAAGAAATACTACTTGACACCCTCTTTTTATGTCTATATAATAAACGCTGTTATGGAAAAAATCGTAAGACAGGGAATGTTATATGATCTATACGGCGAGCTTCTGACCGAACATCAGAGGACGATATATGGTGAGCTGGTCAACGACGATCTGTCTCTGTCAGAGATAGGCGAGCTGCACGGCATTACCAGACAGGGCGTACACGATCTTATCCACAGATGCGACAAGATACTCGAGGGATACGAGGACAAACTGCATCTGCTGGAGAAGAAGCTTGCGGAAGAGAGTTAATTTACAGTATGGCTTTTGAGAGTTTATCCGATAAATTACAAAATATATTCAAGAATCTCCGAGGCAAGGGAAAGCTGAGTGAGGAAGATGTTCACGAGGCGATGAAGGAAGTTAAGCTGGCTCTCTTAGAGGCAGATGTTAACTTCAAGGTCGTTAAGCAGTTTGTGCGTGATACCGAGAGCAAGGCAGTAGGAGCAGAAATACTTAACAGTCTGTCTCCGGCACAGATGGTCATCAAGATCGTGCGTGAACAGCTTGTAGAGCTTATGGGCGGTGAGCCTGCTTTACTGGAGCTTAAGCCGACCAATCAGGTCACTGTCATAATGATGGCAGGTCTTCAGGGTGCAGGTAAGACGACAACAGCTGCCAAGCTCGGAGGAAAGTTCAAGTCAGCAGGACGAAGAGTGCTCCTTGCCGCAGGCGACGTATACAGACCGGCTGCGATAAAGCAGTTGGAGGTCAATGCGGAACAGCTCGGACTTGAGGTATTTACACTCGGCTCGGATGTGAGCCCGGTAGAGATAGCAAGTCAGGCGTATGACTACGCGGTCAGGAATTCCTTCAGCGTATTGATAATCGATACGGCGGGACGTCTTCATGTTGATGAAGAGATGATGAAGGAACTTCAGGACATCAAGGCCAATGTCAATGTAGACTATACAATGCTTACGGTCGATGCAATGACAGGTCAGGATGCGGTTTCTGTCGCACAGGACTTCTCCGACAAGGTCGGAGTTGACGGTCTCATAGTTACCAAGCTTGACGGTGACACAAGAGGCGGTGCCGTACTTTCTATCAAGGCTGTTACAGGTAAGCCTGTGTATTATGCAGG
>Ga0129311_1000712_pt1 | contig 27101 bp, 17 predicted proteins | sample Go1ome_FD_94435 | JGI IMG/M metagenome (GOLD analysis project Ga0129311, IMG submission 94435) | Western lowland gorrila individual fecal microbial communities from Wisconsin, USA - Go1022B metagenome | ecosystem: Host-associated > Mammals > Digestive system > Large intestine > Fecal | place... | reverse complement strand
TCTCCAGCCATTGTACATTAAGGTGACGAAAGCTATCAGGGAGGTGGACAACAATCACATTGTCCTTATCGGTGCCCCTCAGTGGAATACCAACTTCAAACCTCTGACTGACTGGCAGTTCGATGACAAGATAATGTTCACATGCCACCGTTACGGAGGAGAGGCCAATGTCGAGGGAATCCAGGACTACATTGACTTCAGGAACAAGACGAATCTGCCTATGTACATGGGCGAGATCGGACACAATACATGGGAATGGCAGACATCTTACAGCCGTATCATGCAGGAGAATAACATCGGTTACACCTTCTGGCCATATAAGAAACTTACTCATGAATGTGTCAATGCTTTTGCGAGACCTGAGAATTGGGACAAGGTCGTTGCATTCGCCGAGGGAGACAGAAGCGACTTCGGCAAAATCAGAGCAGCCCGTCCGAATCAGGAAGAGATGCGCAAGGCGATGCTTGAGCTGGTGGAAAACGTGAAGTTTGAAAACTGCACCCCTAATGAGGAGTATATAAAATCAATGATGCTTAAGTAATGAAGTATAAATTGGTAGTGTTGTGCATCCTGTCAATTCTATTGGCAGGATGTGCCGGTAAAAGAGAAATCACAATCCGTTTCTCTGACGATGTGGAAATGTCCGGAAAGAAGATAGCTCTTAAGGACATCAATCCTGACTTGCCGGCGGACTGGGACGGTTATAACTACGTGGTGTTGGAATACAAGACCACTACTGCACAGAGATTCCAGCTGGGCTTTACCACCGAATGGGGATACAATGAACTTAGGATAATGAGCTATTTTCCGGGTGCCTGGAACAGGCTTTCCATACCTTTGAAATACTTTACCCAGTTGCCTGATGCCGCATTTGACCTGGCTGCGACAAACAATAAGCCGCGTTACATGGGTTGGATAAATCTTGGCGGAAAACGCGGCCCTATGAAGGGGGTGGATTCTGTCGGAGTCAGAATCAGGAAACCTATAGGAAATCCTGAAATATCCATCAGGAATATTACTCTTTCCATAGATGACCCGGGTGATGCGTATCTTGAAGATACTCCGGCCTACGATGAGTTCGGCCAGTCCATCAGATGTGATTATCCGGAAAAGGTCAGCTCTCTGGACGGACTGAAGAAAGAATGGGCAGAGGAGAGCGACTCGATAGACACTTATGAGTCATATGGATATTCCAAGTTCGGAGGTTATCTGAGGTCCAGATATGACCAGGGAACAGGTTACTTCCGTGTGGCAAAGATTGACGGACGCTGGTGGTTCATTGATCCGGAAGGATATCTGTTCCTCTCAGTAGGTGTCGATTGCGTAGGCATCGGCCATGGCGGAGATGTAAGGGACTTGGAAAAACGCAGGGCCATCTACGCGGAATTGCCTTCCGACAGTTTGGCGTTCAAAGGCCCGAACCCGTCTTTCGGGCGCTGGAATCTGATCCGTCGCTTCGGCAATGATTACGAGTCACCGGCCATCGATTTGACCATCAGAAGAATGCGCAAGTGGGGACTTAACACCATTGCCAACTGGTCTGAATCCCGAGTCTTCAGCAAGAATGAAATGGCCTTTATCGTTCCGATGGAAGATCTCGGAATGGATGCCCAGCTGATGAGCCTGTGCGATGTCTATGACCCGGACTACAAGAAGGTGATAGATGAATCCGTATCGTCTTTTGTGGCTCAGTTCAAGGGAAATCCTTGGCTGATAGGCTATTTTGTGAGCAATGAACCTTCATGGATAAATAATGAGACCAGGCTTTGCCAGATGATTCTCAATGGGAATGAAAGGCCGATAAAGAAGGCATTGGAAACGTATCTTGCCAAGAATGGGGATACTGTTCCGAACAGGAGACGTTTTATCCTCGAAACCTTCGACACGTTCCTTTCGACTGTTTCTGAAGCATTGAAGAAATATGATCCTGACCATCTGAATCTCGGTATCAGATTCGGCGATCCCGACACTCTGGGAGAGGACCTTCTGGAAGTGTGCAAGCGTCATTTCGATGTTTTCAGCTTCAACTGCTATCAGTTGAAACCTGACGGGGCCATGCTCGACAGGGCTGCGCAAATCCTTGATTTGCCGATGATTGTGGGCGAGTTCCATTTCGGTACGACAGACCGCGGTCTGGCACAGTCGCTCTGGCAGGTGGATTCTCAGTCCGAAAGGGGAGTCGCATACCGCTATTACGTGGAGAACGCCTATTCCCATCCTAACTTCATCGGAACAGGTTATTTCCAATGGTGCGACCAGGACATTACCGGACGTTTCGACGGCGAGAATTATAACTGCGGACTTGTGGATGTCACTGACCGTCCTTATAGGAATCTGGTCAATGCAGTGTCAGAAACATCCCGCAACTTGTTCCAGGTCCATTCCGGAGAATCCGGGCCGTATGACAGGCAGCCGAAAAATGCCAGAGGCCATGAACTTGTTCCGGATCTCTGGAATGAATAAACCGCTTCCCGTCAGATTTTGGAAATGATATCGGAGAGCGAATCCTCCTGAGAAAGCCCCATATTCTTCCTGAGTCTGTATCTGGCTGATTGTGCGCTGATTACCTCAATGTTCATCAGGGACGCAATCTCTTTGGACGACATCCCCATTCTTATGTAAGAACAGATTTTTATATCGTTCTGGGTAAGGTGGGGATATTTCTGTTTCAGCCTGTCGATGAACCCGTCATAGACCCCGTTGAAATACAGCTCGAAGGCCTTCCATGAGCCGTTTTCCCGGAAGTGCCTGTCAATGATCCTTTTGACCGGCTTCATCGATGTCTTTATTTCAGACGAATCGCCGATGGCCTCATTTATCGCCTGCTCTATTTCTTTGAGCATATTGTTGACAGTAGTATCATTGATGGCCATCGCGGAAAGTTTCGCGTTTTTCTCGCGAAGCTCCATTGTCAGCTTCTCGTTCTCATATTTGATGCGCTCCCTTTCCATGAATTCATCCTGTTCCTCCTTATACTTCTTTTCAAGAGCAAGAGACCTCCTCTTCAGGATTCTGTCAATGACATAAATCAAACCTGCCAGAGCCGAAAGAACCGCCAGAATGAACCACCACGAATTTGTCCAATGACCGAGTATTTCAATGTCAGTATCCAGCAGGACCTTACCGGAATTGTCCGTAAATGAAATTCTATGGACACCTTTGGACAAATGCGGCAGCTGGATAAAAGAATGATCTCTTATCAATGTCTCCGGTGAGTTGTCAATGGAGTAGTAAACAGTCCTCTTATGTGACATCCCGGCCAGCTGAAGCCGTATTTCCTGAGAGTTGTATGGAAGTATAATATTCTTATTGTCAGCTGTTTTTGCGTAATTGAGCGTTCCGTCAACTACATAACTGCATTGTCTTATGCCGAAAAACTCAGACATATTGTGTCTGCGGACATTGACATTGAAAAGAGCCAGACCATTGTTGCATCCGATTGCCATCAGAGAGTCATTGAGCTCTGAGAAATGACTATAGTTCTGGGAAAAATCGTATGCCTTGGCCTTGGAGAATGTCCCTGAGACAAGTTTCAATGTGTCTCCTTGTCTTTCGACGATTCCGACATTGTCATCGCAATAATTGAAATACAGGTTGTCTTTCTGCGCAAGTGAGAAAATGTCAGTCTCGAAGCAATGGCTGATGTCAGAATAGTATTTTGATAGTATAATGCTGTCAGCGTCAATGTTATATGTGTAGCAGTCCTGTCCCTGGGAGAATACTATACGGTTGTCCACATAGTGCGATTTTACGAGTCTTTTCTTGTCTCCAATCGGGTAGAACTTGTCCTTTATGACGTTTTGCTTTCCTTTGTCCAGAGTCAATCTCTGCACTCCGCCCAACAGCCCGTCCACCCAGATGTCTCCCAGATTGTCGTTCTTCAGAGGGGCCTGGCAATATCCGTCACAGTTTCCGAGCCTGTTTCTTATTTCAAGCCTGCCGTTTCTCTTCTCCAGCAGGATGATTCCTTTCGAATCGGAACACATGACCAGATTGTCGCTGTAAGCCCACTTGGTGAGATGGTATATGCCTGAAAGGATGTTGTCGTAGGTGTTGTCAGGATATATCACATACAGGTTCTCGTCGATTTCGACGGCCAGAAAATCATTACAATTTACTATGTTCCAGACAATTCCGCTTGTTCCTGTCACAAGGTGTGCTTTCTTGTCCTCGTCTATCCGATAGAGCCCCTTGTTTGTGCCGAGGTAAAGCGTGTTGTTCCATAGGACATAATCATACACGTCACCGATGTTTTGTTCCTGTGAAATGAATGCCGTTTCCGCTCCATTGGAATTAAAGTAGGCCAGCCCATCATCCAGGCCGAACCAGCAGTCACCGTTGAGGTTCTCCTCCACGCAGAGGATAGTGGTGCATTCCAGCCAGTTCGATTCGTTGAAGTGCTCCAGAATCTTTCCTGTAGGACTTGCTATATACAATCCGTCCATTACAGTACCGAGCAGATAACTCTTGTCTGCCCTTATTTTTGCGGAGAAGATACGTTGAGGTCCGATGACTTTGTTCAGGCCCGGAAACTCTTCTGTCACTTGTCCGTCATGATATCTTTTAACTCCTCCGTATTCTGTCACATAGATGATGTCCTGACCGTCCCGCCTGACCTCGACAATCCTGTCCTTGTCCACAATGCCAGTAGGTGTCTTGGTTTTGTCAATGAAAGAATACAGAACTCCGTCTATCTGTGCGAAAATGCCATTTTTGTCCGGGAATATGTAGCCGATGATTCCGGAATCGATTATTTCCTCCAGCCTGTTTTCTTTCAGATTATAGGCGTAAAGGTCGTTGTGTGTCTGCACATAAAGTATATCATTGACCGGGACAATTCTCCAGAAGTTCAGATAATTTCTGTTGTCAAGGTTGCTGTACAGCTGGACAAACTGCAACTGCCCGTAATCGTCTGTGTACCAATATCCGAAACTGTTGTCGCCTGATGCATACAGCCGTCTGGTCCCTCTGTCGAAATACAAATCCCTCAAGCAGTTGCCGAAGTCAATGCCGGTCCAGTCCATCCCGTCCCAGATGCACAATTTCTCGCTTGCGGCTACGAACAGTCTTCCCTCATCGTCGAATTCCACGTCCCAGACTTTCTTGTTGCCTCCATAGGTCTTGCTTGATATGAAATCTACCGGTTTGCTGAACGGCAGCTGTTTGGCAAGGCATGTCTCAACAGTCGGTATAAGAGTCGCTATTATTATGATGGCAACGGCTATTTTATTTCTCATAGAGTCAGAATCAATATATGTGTAGATATTGCGAAGTTAACATTTTTTCCAGTCACACCCTGTGCCTTTTTTCAGTAACTTTGCAGCTCGGATTTAAATTTTTCAGTTATGAGCAGCATTATCAGAAGTGCATTGGCATTGACAATGGCAGGGATGGCGCTGGGTGGAGCCCAGAGCTGTACTCCGAAAACGGATACCGGCAGCCTTCCGGTGAAGATAGTCGTACGCGACGAACCTCAGGAGATGGTCGCGGGCGAAGACGGGACCTTCCACTTCAAGATACCGGTAGGATATATCCCGAAAGGGGGAGTGATCGATTTCAATGTCAATGTTAATACGACACCTGCGTGCAGCAAGTACTATGTTACTGAATTTCTGGCGGGAAAGACATGGTACAAGGGAGACATGTTCATGTGCACCGGCATTGAAAACGGCCCTGGCGCTCATCCTACGACTGTAATGCAGACATTCAGGATGCCGGAGGCAATAAAAGGCGAGCTGGACATCAGGTTCCGTCCGACAGGCAGGGAAAAGGCTGACACTTCGTCATATAACGGAGGACGCGCTTCCATGAGCCTCGTAAAATACGGATATACAGGGGAATACGTGCAGTACTTCGGTACCGCTGAGCCTAAGGACACGATGAACGTGCTCTGCATCGGAAACTCATTCACATACTTCCACGGGGCAGCGTCAATGCTGAAGGAGATTGCCTGGAACGAGGGACACTTCCTCCGCGTCAAGGCGTCATTGAAGGGCGGACAGACATTGGGACAGCATTTCGCGCTTCCGCTTTCACGAAACGTGTCGAATGTCGGACATTATGACTTCGCTTTCCTGCAGGACCAGAGCCAGGCGCCTGCAAACTATGCGAAAGACAGCGTGGAGTTCGCATATGTGAAGGATGATTTCCTGAAGATGGCGGACAGGGTGATTTCAAGGTCGGCAGGATGCCGTTTCGCATTGGAAGACACCTGGTCTTATGAGGCCGGCGAATTCGGAGGCTTCGGAAGTTATGAGGAATTCGACAGGCTGATGGATGAGGGAACAGCCAGGATGACAGCGGCTGCTGCCGAGACTTTCGGTAACAATGAATTCTGCGTTTCACCTATCGGAAAAGCCTTCAGCATCGTCAGAAACGGTGACAGCGGCATTGACCTTTATGACACTGACAGAAAGCACCAGTCTGAGTACGGCTCTTATCTGAAAGCTTGCGTCAACTATTTGATACTGACCGGCGAACGTTTCCATTCTCAGCCGGATCCGGCATCATTGACATCGGTCGATTGCGGCCTTCCTCACGAGCAGGCGGCATACCTCAGGGGCGTTGCTGAGCAGGCCATGGGACTGAGATAGATATCTGATTACTTATTTTCCGATGCGGAAATTTGATTAACTTATTGTAAATAAGCATTTTACATTTTTGGTGTTTTCATTTTTGTCCCCCGATTGTCCCCTAATTTTTTAGGGGACGCTTTTCTTGTCGGGCATTCTCCCCATCGGGGGCAAAAACGAAGAATCCCGCTTCGGCCGCAATGCCGGAGCGGGATTCAGTACAAATTCGTCAGTTGTGACTGATGAAATTATTTCTCGTTGATTTCCCAATGACCGCCTTTGTCTCCTCCGATGCGGACAATCCGGCCTTGCTTCTTTAGTTTGCGGATATTGTAGTCCACACCATCTATGGTGAGGCCAAGTTCTTCGGCAAGTTGTCCTGCGGTTGCATACGGGCGTTCTTTCAGAATTCTGATAATCTTCTCCGTAGTTTTCTCCGTAGCGTTCTCCGTAGTTTTCTGCGTAGTGTTCTCCGTAGTCTGATCGTTATTGGCAGCGGTCTTCCCGTTGTACAACACGACCGTGACATTTGCCGTGGTCTCAACAATCTTAGGTTCAGGTAGCCCTGCCGCTTTCATCTCTTCGAATATGCGGGGGACACCCTCGTTGAGTTCGCGAACGAGTTCCATTTCCGTGAGAACGCGGGAGATGAGGGGATTGCGGGCGAAGCGGGTCGTGAAGATGTTGTCGACCGTCACGATGTTCGGAAGGCGCCCGGGGCTCTTGATTTCTAGGCGGTCATCGTATTTGGCAACGAGGATGTAATCGCCCCTGAGACCCCATTGTCTGTGGCAGACGGCGTTGGTAATGCTCTCTACCCAGGCAAACTCCGGATATTCCGGATAGGTGTGGAACCGACCGTCGCTCTCCAGGGTTGTGCGTTCCTCCAGCTGGTCTGAGATAAAACGCTTGGCTTCCGGAATCAGTTTCAGCAGCGGCAGATCGAAATTACGGTCCTTGACCACATTGAAATTGGCTCCGGTACGCATCGCCGTGCCGTCAACCTTGATGTAACGGATGCGACAATGCGGAAAGAATCCACGGACGTTCTTGCCGAACAGCAGCACCGCGGCATTGGTCAGAACATCCTCGTCGTGGCGTTTCACGATGAACTGACGCGCACGGAGCACCTGCTCGGCGGTCTGATGGACGGCCCCGATCTTCTGCCTATAGGCATCGAGCAGTTCTAGGTCAAGGTCATCTATCGTGGCAAACGGGCATATCTCTTCTTCATAGTGGGTGACGCCTTTCTCATACTCCAGCTGGCGGATTTCCTCGACTGTGAGCTTGCGGGTTTTGTCGCCGATCCGGAGATAGACCTCATCCTTGGTGGTGCTGATGACCTTTTCGATGGATGGTTTGATGTGCAGGAGGATGAGTCTGTCGGGCTTGCCGGCATCGTTGGTGATGTCTACGAATTCGTGGCGAAACTCCGGCATTGGGATGCAGCAGTCTTTCGGTAGATTGAGGAAGTTGTTGATCTTCTCTTCTCCCTGGGCATTGATTCCTTCTACTCTGCGGGTCTTGTCGCTGATGCCGATGACGACGGTCCCGCCCTCGGCATTGGCGTAAGCGCTCACGATGTCCGCCAGCTCGGACGGCTTTTTCTGTGCTGATTTGACATCGTAGTACTGGCCTTCCTTGCGGGAGACCATGACTTCAAGCGTGAGTGCTGGGTATATTTTGGATGCCGGTGTCATAGGCGATGATATTTTTGCGAATTTAACAAAATCACTTCAATCTGGGAAGGGGAGCGCCCCTTTTTCTGTCGAAAGAAAGGTGCGGCCTTGCATTACTGCAGGACCGTACCTGGTGTTAACAATAGAGGTCTGGCATCAGACCTCTGGTGGCAAAAGTACAAACTTTTTACGAGAAGTACAGGATGAGAGTCTCCTTGAGCCTGTGAGCATAAAAGACTCCCGTCTGACAAGAGCCGGGCGGGAGTCCGTGGAAGGGAGGGTCTGATGCCTTCTACTCGCTCAGTTTGGCCTGGGCAAGCACGTCTGCGGACTTCTCGCCAGTGACGGTATTCACGAGAGGTACTTGAAGAAGATCTTGGGGCTGTCGGGCTTCAGGTCGTCCTCTGTAATCTTGTTGCGCTTGACGTAGCCCTCGGCTTCTGCCTCCTCGGAGGTGACGCAGATCCTGCCCCTTGCTTTTCTATAAGTGGTATTTTCCAATCATTCTGTGGGCGTATGTGCAAGTCTATGCAATTTTAATACAGGCAATTCAATTAAAAATTGTATCTTTGCTTTCGTTATCCTCACAGGTAACTTTTTACATACAGGAAAGCGTTTAGCTTTGTTCCTTACTGATGAATCTGGACAATTCGTGGTGACGGGAATAATGTTTAATCGCTTATGCTTGGCTATATCTGGGTTCGCCTACGCTATAGCAAAGCGTGAGCAACTGAACCTTATTCGTCACGCGAGGCCGTCCAGAGCCAATCAGTAGAATGAGTCTAAAGTGGCTCACGCTTTCTGCGAATAAGGGACAATCTCACCAAGGAGCCACTGGTGAACAGGGGAAATATCGAATGAAATCATTATTCTCTGTTGCATCTCTGGCGGCACTTATTGCCTCCTTTTGCTTCGTATCCTGCTCATCACCCATCAATAGCATCAATGACCCGCACTTCGACGAGAATGGTGTGTGTCTTGACAGCCTTGATGCTACCTTCCAAGCTGTGATGCCAACCTCTCTTGACTTCTATGTCGAGGTCAGCGGTAGCATGAATGGTTTCTTCCGGGCAAATCGAACCACCGCTTTCAAGACTGCCGTTTGGGCGATTGTTTCCAATTTTGGTAGCCCTGGCGTCTCTGTGTTGTCCAATTCCGGTACCCAGGCGACGAAATATACGGGAGATCAATTCCGCAATAAGATGAATTCTGGTGGCTTTGTGTCTACTGCTGAGACCCAAGTACCCGCCATGCTGGAGAGCATCTTGTCAAAGCTTGATTATGAGAATGGCGCAGTGGCAGTCTTGATTTCTGATATGAAGTATAGCCCAGTAGGCAATAGAGCCCTTCCGGTACTTCTTCAGCAGTATGCAACCGACATCAGGAATATTGTTGGCAAGTATCCCGGTTCGGCTTATAGTCTTGTCGGTGCATATTCCGAATTTCTTGATGCAAGGGGTAATGTAACCTGTGAAAAGTCTCCTTATTACTACCTCGTCATTGGCAAGGATGTATGTGTGGCAGAAATACGCAATTGCATTACCACCATCCTTTCCGACCGGGAGGATTATATGGACAATATCGAAACCGGCTTTGATTACAAGCGCCCGGCATACGGGTTCGGCGTTCCTGACAATGTCATCCAGCTTGATAATGAGCCGACATTCTACAATTACGATGTCTCCTACTCTGACACCTGTAAAGTGGTGCTGAATCTTGATCTTTCCGACTTCCGCTGGCTGGTTGCAAGCGATGAAGACGTCCTCCGGGAATGTCTTAAGGTCAAGGCAGCCTACGGCTCCGAGATGGAGATTGGTAAAATCAATATCAGTACCAACAACCATAACCAAAAGAAACTGGAAAGGCTTGCCGTCGCTTCAGTTGAGCTCAAACTTTGGAATATGCCGATGGAGGCCGATGTTATTGAGTGGAGTTTGGATCATCCGGAGTATTCAGTTACCGATACCTTCATGCAGATTCAAAACGCTGCTGCAGAAGCAGATCTTACCGGATCTTTCTCCCTGGCCAATTTCATCCAAGGGGTCTTCCAGGCTGTCCAGAACCACTGGAACCAAGAGCCCAACAGAATCTTGATTTCAAAAAGCAACTAACATATGAAGATTGTTGACATTTACGGATGGGGGCTTCCCAAACAGGCGGATTTCCTCAGTCACTTCAAAAACAACGACACGCTGTATAATCAAGCCCGTGTTTTGTGGAGTAAGCTCGACGCTTGCACGGTTTGGTTTATCGTCGCATTCGTAGTTATTGCATTGGTCTTCGCCATCATTTACTACGGGCCTTATAACAATAGGCCTCGACGTCACTATAAAGTGAAGCACTGGCTTATCTGGATGCTCATTACAGCCGCCGTTACCTTTGTGATTACATTGGTTATTGGGCTGATTATGGTCAAGTCTCCTCTTTCTGCAAGAATCGGCCTGATTCTTCGTGTAAGCGGAATTAATGTCCTCTACAGCATCGGAGTTTATTTCATCGCTGCTCTTCTGGTCTGCAATATGCCGTTCCTGAAGACCAACGCATACAGATTCCTTAAAATCGGCAAGTAGTTATGGCAAATAAAGTATTCGTTTTCTGCATTGGCGGAACAGGCCTCCGAGTGATGAAAGCCATCACGATGCTCGCGGCATCTGGCGTAAAGACGAATGGATATTCCATCGTCCCCATCATTATTGACCCACATATTGACTTGGAAGAGAAGACCAAGGTTGACAATCTCATCAATGACTATATCAGCATCTACAAGTACGCGACGACCAGCGAAGGACAGCAGATGAATCCTCTTGACGGGTTCTTTAATACTCAGTTCCAGCGTCTTGCGGAAATAGATGATGAGCAGAACAACACGAGCGCCAGCATGGCTGAGCGTCGCACATTTGGTGAATACATGAATGTCGGCAACCTCGGCAATAATGACGTAAACAACTTCCTCGTACAGACCCTGTTCTCCAAAGAGAATCTCACCAACAGCCTGTCTGTGGGTTTCAAAGGTAATCCTAATATCGGTACAGTCGTCTTGAACGAGATGGTCAATGGAGCCGACTGGTACAGTGCTTTCACTCGCCATTGTGAGAGTGGAGACCGCGTCTTCATCATCAGCTCAATATTCGGCGGAACCGGTGCCTCAGGTTATCCTCTTATTGAGAAGAAGATTCGTGACGCCGAAGGGTTCCCGAACGTGCAGCGCGCAATAATGGGTGCCGTAACTGTGCTTCCTTATTTTTCATTGGAAGACCCTACGGCTTCAGGAAGCGATATCGACTCTTCCAGCTTCTTTACCAAGTCAAAGTCCGCTTTGAGCTACTACGAGAATACTGTCAAGTCGGATTATCTTTATTATGTTGGAGAGCAGACCCTTAGAGCCAATTACAAAAACAATGAGAAGGAGCAGAAAGACCTTGCCCACTTCGTGGAGCTGGTGGCTGCAACGGCATTGTTTGACTTCCTCTCCAAACCTAAACCTGATGCCCCTCAGGCGTTGACCCGCGCTATCTATGATGACAAGGTTGCCCTTGATTTGGCGTCCCTCGGTGCAGGATATAAAGGAATTGTTAAGAATGTGGCTGATATGATGCTCCTTGACCTTCTGGTTAAGATTTTGCCTGACGAATCCCAATTCCCGCTAAAGAAAGACCGCAGGATGAACAAGGATTTCTATCAGGACCATGCTTTCGTCGCACTTGACCAGTTTGCCAAAGGATTTTATCAGTGGTATAAAGAATTGTCTGAGAATGCCCGCGGTTTCACTCCGCTTAACCTTGTCGGTCCAGGAAAGGACTTGACCAACTGGGTAAAGGGAAATACACTCAAGGGTAAAGATGAGTCATACTATCTGCTGGAGATGATTAAGGCCAGCAATAAGGGTAACGGCGAGAAGCACGACAACATCTTCCGTTACTTCCTGGACTTTGCATACAGCGCCATCAATGTTTACACCAAAAATCTGTAGTTGAATTATGAGTAGCATAGACATCAATATCATACAGAGAGGCATAACCAACAACTTTGAGTGGTCAGCCGAGCAGGGACGTATAACCGCTGCGGATTTGGATAAAATCGGCGAGCAGCGTACTGATAATTGCGGAGCGCTTAATGCACTTCCTACTCCTTTTGCTCGTTTCTTTGTGTTCAAAGAGGCTTTCCGCCGCGTGCTGGAGCAGAAACTTGATCCTGTTAACAAACCTGCCGGACGTGCTTACGAGCACCTTGTTTCCAATACCCTTGACGTGTTCGAACTCCTCTATAACCTCAAATACCACGAGAACCGTTGGAAGAGTCAAGACCGCAAAATCGTTATCAAGGAATGGAATTATGCCGACCAGATGAAGGTTCTCAAGAACGATGTTCCTATCTTGGGCAATGCCGTTGAGAGTTACTTCAAGGAAGATTTGGGAGAAGCATCAAGAAAACTGTTCTTTGTTATTCTTGAAGACAAGGGCAAAGAATGCCTTTTGGCAACAAGTTCTCCGATGACCGGCTTCATTACACCTCCGGATCTGGACCTTAAGACGGTAACAAGGGCCGGCAGGAAAGAAAAAGAAGAAGACTTCATCGGTGCAATCTATCAGGCGCTAAATGTCACACCTCTCACAAGGAAGGAAGGCAGCAAGTATTTCAAGGATATTCTCCTATTCGAAAACAGAAGCGAGGATTTTAAAAACTACATGTATAATAAACTCTTCTCTGGTGGAGCGACTATCGACGCCCACTTCAAAGAGCTGAGGGATTATATTAAAGCGTTTGATGCAGACCGACAGATAATAAAGAACTGGTCAGACGCCGAACTTGAACAGGTCTATTCTGTTGACAATACAGCTCTTGTGGTAAATGGGATTCCTATCCTGTGCAGCAAGGCCACAGATGTTATCAACTACCTGACAGATGATATTATCAGGCTACCCTATAAGATTGATTCTGATAAGTTCGTGACACTTGTCTTCACACATGACAGTGCTGATAGGGGCTTTGATTATCTGCTTCCGCTTACAAAAGAAGGACTTGAGCACCTTAAGGCCGGTGACCTCAAGATTTCAGGAACAAAGAAATCATACGGAGACGTTGCCGTCGTTCTGGAATGCAACGGAAAGAAGCACGAACGCTACTATACCACGGACAATAATCCGAGCGCAGGCAAGGGTACCGTGCTTGATCTTTCGCTGGCAAAAATCAACTTTGACATTGCTCTCTTCCCGAATGTCCTGTCCTATAAGCCCGAGGAGAATAATTACTTCAAGATTCTGGTATCTGCTACGGATCAGAACGAGAATAAGACATTCTCTGTCGCAAACCTTGCCATGGACTTCTATTCTACCGACAAGGGAGGAAAATACATCCATATCGAGGAAGCAACCGACAGTACATTTGAAAACGGAGTTAGAACGCCATTTATCCGTTCCCAGCAAGACAGCGAAAACGACTGCGGTACCAAGTATTACGAGTTATTCAATACGCCATTCAGTGCTATCTGTGCTGAGCTTTATCTGGACGGAAAGTCTTATCCGTTTGCCATCATTCCTAGGTGGGACAAGTCTGAGCCGTCCGAGAAGAGGTTCTCTTACGCTATCGATCTTGGTACGTCCAACACTTATATCTCTCGTCGTGAATATGGTAAAATGACAGAGCCTCAGCAGCTGAAGATGGACAAGCAAATTGTCAATTATCTTCATGCTAAGGAAGAATCAGCCCAAAAGAGCCTTATCTCAAGAATCGAGGGTAAGATTCCGGAAGAATTCAAGACGCTGGTCAAAACGGAGTTTGTCCCTGCGCTTATTGACGATGAGACCTACAGGTTCCCGATTCGCACAGCTCTCTGCGTGACTGGCGATGATACCAGAAGACCTGTTCTCTTTGACAACAGCAATATTGCTTTCTTCTACGAGAAGTTCCGTAGTGCCGGCAATCAAACCGTCATTACAAACATCAAGTGGGCAGAAGATGAAAAGAATCTGCGGGTGTTTATCCGCGAAATTCTGCTTCTCATCAAAGCTGACATACTTCAGGAGAACGGTGTCATCTCAGGCACTGAGGTTATATGGTTCCGCCCGCTTAGTTTCAAGGAAAGCATTCGTCGTAACTTCGAGAAGATTTGGAAGGAGGAAGCCTCCAATATTCTTAGTCTTGACTCCGCAGAGCAACAGGTGAAGTGCTATACTGAATCTGAGGCTCCCTACTACTACTTCGCCACGAAGGCAGCTTTCCAGAATGTCGAATCAGTTGCCGTGATGGACATCGGTGGTGGCTCTACCGATATTGTCTATTATGCAAAAGGTGAAGCAAAGATTGCCAACTCCGTCCATTTCGGATGCGATGTTCTCTGGGAAAATGGCTACAATCAGTTTGTGAACGCTCGGGACAATGGTATTTTCAAGCATTACAAAGACAAAATTCATTTCGACACCAACGAATTGAAGGAGCTTTATGAAGCAATGCTGAAGTCGAACCATACCTCGACTCGTGACATTATCAATCTGTGGATCAGCAATGACAAGGAGACAGAGATCTCTAAGAAACTGAGGGCTGACCATATATCAACCTTCGTCTATCACTACACGGCGTTGATATATTATATGTCCGCCATGTTCAAGGCGAACGGGCTTCATTATCCGAGAACTATTATTTTCAGCGGTAACGGCAGTAAGTATATTGATAACTATATTACTGATTCCAAGACTTGCTTGAAACAGATTACCGAACTAATCGTGTCGAAGGTATATGAAACGGAAATATCTGACATTGAACTCGTTCTGCCTACGGAACGAAAAGAAAGCACATGTTATGGCGGCCTCTACCACCGCGCAGAAGCAAACGAACCGAAGCCAGTTGTTTATCTGGGCGATGGCAGCAATGGTGAATACAAAGATGTTGAGGCAGTCAACTCAGCATATTCATCTGGCATGAATAATAAGCTTGCTAATGAAATTGCTGCGATGAACAGCATCTATAAAGAAGTTCTCGATGCCCTCATACAGCAATCTGTCATTGAGCAGGTGGATTCTGCTAGGATGAAGGAAGTCGTGGATTCCGTGGTCAATGACGCCCTTGTTTCCAAGTTCCAGACTGAAATTCTTGACAAGTATATGCGTCAGGAACCTTTCAACGATACGCTATTCTTCCTGCCGGTTGTAGAAGCAGTGCTTCAGCTGACGGGTATATATAAGAAATAAACCATGAATTTTTTCCAATTTCTCGACACATATCCTTGGGTAACTGTCGCTGCTTTTGCAGCAATACAGCTTGGGTTCTTCTTCAGCACACATATAAAGCTGAACGAATTAAGTCGCTTTTTCCCGTCCAAGAAATGGGAAACGAATGGCGATGAGGAGCATTTGACTTTAATAGCCGTACCTGAAGAATCCAAGAATGCCCAGGAACTGGTCAGCGAGATCAACAACTACATTACAAAGACAAATGGTGCGGTAGAATATGCCGTCATCAAGGATAAAACCGAGCGCCGTATAGATTCTCTTTACGAGTTCGCAACGTCTAAGATTTCCTTCCCGACCCACCTTGGTCTTATGGGGACTTTCTTCGGCGTTTATATTGGCTTGAAGTGCTTCAATGCCGGTCTTGGACAGGGTGATGGAGGTATAACCGACCAAATGATCAAGGAACTTATCGGCGGCATCATCGTTTCAATGGTGACGTCGTTGGTAGGTCTTGTCCTGATGACTATCAGCAATATCCACGCGAGCAACGTACAGAAGAAAGTCGATGCGCAGAGGGATGAATTCTTCGAATTCCTTCAGATGTCGGTTATCCCGACCCTGGGAACTAATGTGTCTTCCTCTCTCAACAGACTGAGAAGCACTATCGGGAACTTTGAGCCGTCCTTCCGCGCCGTCATTGAAGAATTCAAGACTGCTTTCCGTGACTGTACGGACATGTTCAAAGAGACGTTTGCTGAGAATGCCGAAGTTCTCACGAAGTCAGTTGCCGAGATGGGTAGCAATATGACTCTCATCAACGAGAACATTCAGAAGCAGGATCAGCTGCTTGCCACCCTTAGACAAAGAGAGATGGTCGTTACTTTGGATAAGTTTGTCTCTGCGGCCAACAGTTTTGATTCAGTGACCACATCCATCCAGAAACTTGAAGAAGCCAAAGAAAGAATCATTGCATCCACCAACACACTTACAGAGAAGCAGGAATCTTATAACCAGTCTCTTGAGATTCCTACAAGACTCTTGCAGCAAGTTAATGCCATTCTCGATCGAGTCACCACTTTCGAGAAGAGCATCAATGCCCTTGGCGTGAACATCTCACAAACCCAGTTGCTTGGCAATACTCAGATTAATGCGATTGAAGAGCAGCTGAATGCGCTAAAGACCAAGCATAGCCTTGTATGCCGTTATCAGGATACAGAGGTCGAAGAACTCGAGAAGATATATAAAGAGCAGTCTAAAGCCGTCATGGATCTCTCGGATGCCTTCAAACGAGTAGTCGCCCAGAACAAGGATGACATTGAAACCGCTATGGGAGACTTCAAGAAAGCTTACGATGAGGTTGTGCGAACCTGCAAGACTGGTGTCCAGCAGAAGCTTGATGAATTCATCGAAGCCCTTAATAAGACTCTGGATGTCGAGGATGCAAACCGCAAGCTCTCCAACCTGGATCGTCTTCAGGTTCTTGAGGCCAGCCTCGGTGACATCAAGGCTGCAATAGCAGACAAATCTGCTCTTACTGATGTATCCAAGGCCGTCCGGGAAGGAAACGCCAAGATTGAAGACCTTGCCCACCGTCCGATTGTTGTCCAACGGGCCGCATCCTCTTCCGGCGGGATCTCAAGTAGCGGAAAAGAGACAAGTAAAAGAGGTATCTGGCCGTTCAGACGTAAATAGGTTCGAAGATGCGAAAGAAAGGCGACAAAGAATCCTTCTGGCCCAGCTACGTGGACATCGTCACCACCCTGTTTGCTATCATGGTGGTGCTGTTTGCGATGTCATATAGCCGGTTCCGCGTAAAGGAGGCAGAGTTGAGGAAAATCGCTGACAAGTATGAAGAGATTAAGAAAATCTACCAGACAGTAGAGAATATAGACTCTACCTACTTTGCGTATGACTCAACCTACGTGAAGCATATATTCAAGATCCAGGTCACTTACCAGAAGGGCGAATTCGATTTGTACAAACTGATGGCAGATCGAACGAACCGTGCTGAGGCGGACACGCTTCGTAAACGTATTATTGCCGCAGGACAGGAGATTCAAAGAACAGTTCAGAATCTCCAGAATATGCATGACAAGAAGCAAGACATTAAGTACCTGGTTGTTATCGAGGGACAAGCGTCGGCGGACGGGTATTACGTTAACCCCTACTTTAACAACGACGTCCTTAGTTACCAGCGTGCTCTTGAACTTCACAGATTCTGGAAAAAGAGCGGCATTGACTTCTCCGCGATGCCGAAGTGTGAACTGGTCATAAGTGGCAGCGGTGAAGGCGGCGTTCCGAGGGACACCACACGTGAGGAATTCAACCAGCGATTCTTGATTCACATTGTTCCGGTTATCGGTAATATACGAATGGACGATAAACAGAAGTCCGTTATCAGCAGGTAATGTCCAGGATGTTCACCATATGTACCATCTTTATTTGCATTCTTCATGCGATTGTAGGCTGCATCAGCTATCCAGATGCCGGCAGCGAGGTTTGGATGGAGCTTCCGGCTCACGCTGATACAGATTGCATCATTGAATACAATGGTTATACTGTCTCATACGATGAGGCTGCACGTATTCCGGCTTGGGTTGCTTATGAACTGACATCTGAGGAAGCCAATGGTGCCATAGGTCGCAGCGGCAAGAATTTTCGGCCTGATGATAAAGCCAAAGTGGTCCAGGCAGACAATTATGATTATCGCAGTTCTGGATGGTCGCGTGGGCATATGGCTCCTGCAGGAGATTTCAAGTGGGATGACGGAGCAATGTGGGATACATTCTTTTACACCAATTGCTGCCCTCAAGATGAAAAAATGAATAACGGCAGTTGGAATGTCCTGGAGAATAAAGTCAGGACCTGGGCGAGACAATTCGGAAGCGTTTTCGTCGTTACCGGCCCGATTTTGGGTCAAAATCAAGGAGGAAAGATAGGTCCCCACCAGATTATGGTTCCTGATGCATTCTTCAAGGCGCTTCTGGTCTACAAAGATGAATCTTATCACGGCATAGCATTTGTAATGTTTAACAATCCCACGACGCAAAGGCTTCCAGATAGTTATTTGAGCATCAATGAATTGGAAAAGCTATCCGGTCTCGACTTTTTCCCGTCGCTGGATGATTCTATAGAGGAAACTATCGAGGATGAAGTAGACTTGAAATTCTGGAATATACAATGAATAAGAGCAATAGAAAGAAACTCCAGACCGGGTTATACATCGGATTGGCAATAGTGCTGATTCTATGCCTTTTCTCAATGCCGTATGGTTTCTACCAGTTTGTCCGGTTCGCGGTCATGGCCATCTTTGCATATCTGGCTTACTGCGAGTATAAGAACGGCCACGTAGACAGGATGATTCTGTTTATCGTTCTCGCTATCCTATTTCAACCTTTCTCAAAGATTGCCCTCGATAGGGTTATCTGGAGCATTGTCGATGCAATAGTGGCTGGGTATCTGATTTTCCTTGTTGTACAGAATAAAAAGAATTGATTATGAGACTCATCCGATTCATTAACATACTTCTGACTTCAGCTCTGCTTGCAGCTTGTTCTAGTTCAAACATTCCCCAGAAGTTGGATTCCTTCGTTGATAATGCTGAATTGAAAAGCAGCGAATACGATGCAGAGGATTGGCAGAAATCAATGAACCAATACGAGAAGTTGGTCGAGGAATACAGCAATACCGACAAGGAGTATTCTGAATCAGAGAAACAGATGGCAGCCCGGGCCATTGGACGGTACCATTTCCTTCTTATCAAAAATGGCGTTGAACAGTCTGCTGCTTATCTCAAAGAATTAGAATCTATACTTCCGTCATATCTGGAAGGGCTGGTAGATGGCATTGGTGAGAATTCCGAGGAATTGGAAAAGACCTTGGATGGATTATTTAACAGTGAAGAGGTGGAAAAGGCGGTTGAGGGTTTAGGCAACAAATTGGAAGAAATCTTCGGAGGAATCGACGTGGAGCAGTAATCCGTCCCTGACAACAGCTATTTGTTTAGGATATAGTTGCACCTGGGATAATTCGAGTAGCCATAGGACTGGCCGTATTTCCCTTTCCTTAAGACAAGATTACCACCGCAGCGAGGGTATTTCCCGCTGGCCAATGCTTCGTCACGGCGTTCCTTGTTTAGGTAGACATTACCGAGGTGTTCTTTGCGGTCAGATTCTGATGTGGTGATAACCTCCAGAAGCCGTCGAAGCGTCTTGATGTGCCCTTCATTCTGCCATATGGGATTCCTCAACTGATGCTCCTGGGTAAAGCCGTAGCGCTTGTATCCAGTGTTCGGCAAATGTTGTTTCCAGAACTCAGCATTACCGCCGCCATAAACCTTCCTGTGGACATTTTGGGTCTCCAGAACAAAAACGCCTGAGAATAGAGTTGAGGTTAGGTGGCGTTATAACTGCTTATTTTTAAGTCATTTCGCGGATTTTTGAAAAGAAGAGTTTTCTATCGTTTTCTCGTATTTTCGTTTCTTATTTCCGAGGGAGAAAAACCTGAATACCTAATTATAATTAGAACCAGAGCGGACAATACCAATATTTTGGGATTGTCCGCTTTTTTCGTGCACCATAACTTTGCATCCGATTTATAGAGGTTCCCGGACTGACGGGATAAACGACAAAGCAAATGGTTAACAAATATATTTTCGCGGCAGCAGTCATGATGACGGCAAGTCTTGCTGCCAATGCTCAGAACGAAGAGACTGAAAACCTTAAACCTGAAGACGCCAAGACAGAAAAAACTGTTTCCCGTGCGAACAATGCCCTGAGCCGTCTGTCCATAGGCGGATATGGCGAGGCAGTGATGTCACGCAATTTCTACAGCCAGCATTTCAACCGTTACCGTGACCCGGCTACATATAAGGATGACAAGTCACACGGAAGATTCGACCTCCCTCACGTAACCCTGAACCTCGGATACAACTTCGGAAAGGGCTGGACCATGGGAATGGAAATCGAATTCGAACATGGCGGAACCGAATCGGCAGTCGAAATCGACGCTGACGAGAGCGGAGAGTACGAGGCGGAGGTGGAAAGAGGAGGTGAAGTCGCCCTCGAGCAATTCTGGCTGAACAAGGCCTTCTGGAGCGGGAAGTTCAATGTCAAGGCGGGCGAACTCATTATCCCTGTCGGTGAAATAAACCAGTACCACCTCCCGAATGAATTCTTTTCTGTCTATCGTACTGAAGGTGAGGCTAAATTCCTTCCTAATACATGGCATCAGGTGGGCGTTTCACTTTGGGGAAAACTGCCGCAGTGGAGATATGAGGCCATCTTTACCTCCGGACTCGATGCTGAGCGCTTCGGGCATGACTGTTTCGCGCATTATGGCGCAACCAGCCCTTATGAATACAAGATCGGAAATGTCTATGCAGGCGCGGCCAGGATTGACAACTATTCGGTCAAGGGCTTGAGGCTCAGCCTGAGCGGCTATTATGGCTACACTTTCAGAAATACCGAAAGAAAGGCCAGCGCATCCTATGACGACTGCCACGGAGAACTTGCCGTAGGCAGCTTCGGATTCGAACTGAACAGGTGGAATCTCATAGTTAGATGCAATGCTACCTATGCTCATCTTTCTGATGCTGAGCGTATTACTACCTTCTGCAATGCCTTCCCGAAACATACGCAGCAGGATGGTTCCCCATCCAAGCATTCCCCGATAGGAACCAGTGCATATTCATTCGGAGGAGAGGCCGGATATAATGTTTTTGGACTTGTGAACAGGCTGAAAGACAGCCAGAAACTCTATGTGTTCGGCAGATACGAGGATTACAATACCTATGCTTCCGGAAACAAGAAAGTGGCCTACGAGTTCGACCATGTGAGACGTATGGCGGTGGGCTTGAACTACATGCCTATCCCTCAGATAATCATCAAGGCCGAGTATGCCAAGAGATTCCTGGCTGAGGAATACAACAATGAGCCGTCACTTTCCATCGGCATAGCCTTCGTCGGATGGTTCAACAGATAATGGGCCCCATATAAGACGTAACTTCTCGAATCATAAAAACTTTATAATATGAAATCTATCAAATTGATTCTTGCCGCCTTCGCAGCATTGATGGCGGTAAGCTGTGAAAAGGGCGCAGAGGAGAAATCCAGTGTGAACCCTGACCTCAACGGAACTGACGCCATGGTCGCTTCCGCCGGAGATTATTGGAAACTCGCACGTCAGGACTGGGAGTGGTCAGAGGCCTTCCTTTTCGGCCCTGCCGGTGACTACGGTCTGGACCCTCACACTGACACATGGCCGTTTGACCGCGTCCAGTTCGACAAATACATGAAGAAATATAACCCGGCAACCGACGAGGACGATGCTGCGATTATGGAGAACAATATCGCTACAGGTCAGAACCTTACGGGCTTCCATGCAGTAGAATACCTCATATTCAGGGAAGGCAAGTCCCGCAAGATCGAGGATATGACTGCCGATGAAGTATGGTTCGCGCAGACTGCCGCCCAGGACCTTTATCTCAGTTCATTGAAACTTGTCAGTGCCTGGGGCGGTGAAGTTTCAAAGGCGGAGCAGGCTCTTCTCGATGAGGTGGAATTCGAATCAGAGAATTATGGAGAGGACTTCAAGAACGCAGGTAAGGCCGGCTCCCGTTATTCAAGTGTGACTCTTGCTACCCGCCAGATTATCGCCGGGGCCAATGATATTATCGGTGAGGTCCGTGATTCCAAGATTGGATCCCCTGCAACCGGTGAGGATGTGAACTATATCGAGTCACCGCATGCACATAACTCCATCCAGGACTTCTATGACAACATCATGTCTTGCAAACATACGCTTTACGGCGGATTTGACCAGAACGGAAAGACCCCGAAATCGACTTCCCTTATCGGTGTCTGCCTGACTTTCCAGCAGACAAAGGCAGCAGCAGAGAATGTGGAGGCAAAACTGGAGACGGCTCTCGATGCAATCAACCATATGAAACGTCCTTTTGTCCACAACTATACTGACCAGAGCGCCAAAACCGCAATGGAAAAGCTTGATGAGCTTGAGGATGCTCTCAACAAACTTGATGAAATTCTGGAAGGATATTCTGACAATGCTACTGTTGAGGCCAAGTTCAGGATTGTCAATGAAGAGTTTGTGGAGAAGACAGTGAAGCCGACATATCGTGCTCTTGCCGACAATGACGCACTTCTCGTGAAGGCCTTGAAGGAAATCACCTGGAACAAATAATTATTATCTGATATCAATGTCGGTTGGCGGTTCATATGGGCCGCTGACCTTTTGCGCAAATTGTATTTCTATGAAACATTATTCCATTTTAGCATTGACAATGCTCTCGCTCGCCGCCGCAGGCTGCAAAAGCGATGAACCTGAAAAAAACATTGACGATATCATCGATATCGGCCCGGGCACTACTACAGAACATCCGGCTGAATACTACGCCGGCGGCTTGCTCGGAACCACGAGTGTTGTCAATGCCTATGCGTATCAGCAGCCGACTCCGGCCATTGAACAGGCCGGTATGGGAATGGAGTTTCAGAATGGTGAAACTCTTTTCGAGAGGGATTACAATGAAAACAAGGATGGCGCCTTCACGGGTCTCGGCCCTCTGGCTGTCCGTCCGGGATGTTTGTATTGCCATCCGAACTATGGACACGGTAAAAGACAGACCCGCTATCGTGCAAGCGATATGGGAAACGGCTATCTTCTTGTGATTTATGACAAGAAAACGGATGCATACGTAATGTCCGTTGCCGGTATGCCTCAGACCATGGCTACAAAGCCGTTCAAGGCTCCGGTGGATGAGTCTGGAATTTCTCCTATCGAGTGGAAAAATTACGTGGATGAGTGGGGCAACAAGTTCCCTGACGGGGAGACATACGAACTGATTTATCCTGAAGTCAGCATTTCTGCAGATGCTTTCTATGCTCCTGTGGTCGTAAAGCGTGACGGTCAGATGGTTACGATTCCGGCTGACCAGGTCGCTGATGAAATCGGTGTCAAACTTGAATCCACAATCGGTATCTACGGTACAGGTCTGACCGACGCCATCCCTGACGAAGAGATTACCAAACAATGGGTTAAGGAAAGCGAATATTATAATTCCATCGGCAAGACCGATGCCCTGAATCCTGCATATTGGGATCAGGCCGGCATGAAATGGACCAACAAATACAAGAATACCGTGCAGGGCAACGGAACTGAGTATGTCCGTCGCTACACCTATGCGCTTTCGCGCGGACCTCTCCTTGACGCCGCCGGTGCCAATGCCATCTGGAATATTACCAATGTTACCCGTTCTGACCGCCGTTATCACTATCTTGACCTGGCGGGTAAATATTATGCCCAGACCGCGATGAATGACAAGGAGGTCCAGGCAGAATTTCCGGAATATATCGAAAGTATCGACCCTGACAAGAAGCATCCTGAGTGGCGCACTGATGATGTCGCCCAGAATATCTATAACTACCTGACAGGCAAGAACCAGGATCCTGAAATGTCTGACCAGCAGTATAAGAACCTCATGATCTGGCACAGAGGCCTTGCAGTTCCTGCCGCCAGGAATGTGGGAACGGATAAGTTCAATGAAGGAAAACGTCTCTTCTCGGAGCTTCATTGTGATGCCTGCCACCGTCCTTCATGGACGACAGGAGAGGACCATATCCAGGATCCTAACCTCATGTTCTCGGATTCAGATATGCCTCGTTATCCTAAACAGACCATCTGGCCTTACACCGATTTTGTCCAGCATCGTCTTCACATGGTCAATGATATCCGTACCGGCTGGTGCCGTACGACTCCTCTTTGGGGCCGTGGCCTGAGCAAACTTTGCACTGGCGCAGAGGACCGTCTGCATGACTGCCGCGCAAGGAATACCCTGGAGGCTATCATGTGGCATGGCAATGCCAAGAGTGACGCCAGAGGCGCTGTGGAGGCTTTCCGCAATCTTACCGCGGAGCAGCGTGCTGCGGTAGTATTTTTCTGCGAGTCAATATAATATTGAAATAAACTCAGGTTTCGCTAGTGCGAAACACCGCTTTTGGAGCCAGTATGGCGAGGGTAAGTCCCTTCCCCGAGGGGAGGGATTTAGGGTGAGGGTAACGTGTACAACGCAGTGCGTAGGCCTTGTAGCCTTCGTGTGAGAGACAAACCTTTACGTGAACACTCGATAAGTTGGACAACTCGCGAAACTTGAGATAATAATTGGTTGTGTTTGCCTTTCAGTGACTGCCTTAGTGTGGCCGCTGAAAGGTTATTGTGATAATCTGGATTTTTCCGGATGTAAGACTTTGTGAATGAACCGATATGAAGAATCTTAAGTACACTGTAATATCTTTGGCGGTAGTAATCATCCTTGTTATGGCAGCCGCTACATGCGTGGAGAATATGAGAGGAGCCGACTTTGTCTCTGCCAATGTTTATGGGACCTGGTGGTTCGTCTTTCTGTGGGCAGCATTGGCCGTCATAAGTCTTATCTATATGCTGAAAGCAGGTCTCCATAAACGGCTCCCGGTATTTTTCCTTCATATTTCGTTTCTTGTCATCCTCGCAGGGGCATTGACAACATATCTTACTTCCGAGCGCGGCAGCCTTCATCTCCGCAAGGGCGAGACCGTCACGACTTTCATGTCCGCTGACAGTACTTCTTGTGATCTCGGGTTTGCATTGACACTCAATGATTTCGAGGTGGAATATTATCCCGGTACCGATTCTCCGATGGATTATGTCTCCCATCTTGATGCCGAAGGTGCACGGGTGGATGTGTCCATGAACAACATCGGCCGTTTCCGCGGTTTCCGCTTCACCCAGGCGGGTTATGACGATGATATGCTGGGTTCCAGCCTCCGTGTCCTGTATGACCCGTGGGGAATAGCATTGACCTATATAGGTTATGCGCTTCTGCTCTTTTCGATGGTGGTTCTTCTGTGCGGACGCTCGACGCAACTTCTCATGTGGTATCGTAAGGCGTTGGAGTCCAATTCGTTGAAAACTGTGACCCTGCTACTCTTTCTTGGCCTGCCTTTGAGTGCCGGCGCTGCTGAGCCGAGACGCATTGACCGTGATGTCACAGACGCTTTTGCGAAGATTGCTGTGTACTACAACGGAAGGGTGTGTCCTGTCAATACTGTTGCTGTCGATTTCGTGACGAAACTCTCCGGCAAGGCTTCCTGGCAGGATTATGATGCTGATGAAATTTTTGCCGGCTGGACTTTCAATTCTTCCGCCTGGGAGAGTGTCCCGATGATTCGCATCAAGGACAAGGTGGCGCAGAAGGCTCTGGGTATCAAGGGGCAATGGGCTTCGTATGATGATTTCTGGAACAGCCTGAATGTGTATAAGCTGAAGTCGCCGCTTGAGGCAGCCTACCGTGACGGGGATGCGGACATGGTGAAACACTTGAGGGATGCCGATGAGAAGTTCAATGTCATAAGGATGTTTTACAACGGCGGACTTCTGCGCATGTTTCCCTATACGGGTCCTGACGGAAGGGTGTCCTGGCTGGCTCCGGGGCAGAAGGACGTGGCTCTCGACCTTCCCGAAAAGGAGTGGAATTTCGTGCGCAGGTCAATGGACTATCTTACGGAAAGTGTTTCGGCTTTTGACAATGCCAGAGCGGTGGAGATAGCCGGCAAAATCATTGATTATCAGCGTGTGCGTGCGTCTCAGGTTATGCCTTCTGAGCTGAGACTGAATCTGGAGCGTGTCTATAATGCTCTGAATTCTTCACGTTGGCAGGTGATGCTTTATCTGACATTGTCTCTTCTCCTTGCCATCTGTTTTTCTCTCGGTGTCGCTGACCGTCGTGATAAGATGTTCGGTTATGCCATTATAGCTGTGATGGCTCTTCATCTTACGGTACTGCTTGTTCTTCGCTGGATTGTTTCCGGTCATGTCCCTCTTTCCAACGGTTTCGAGACAATGCAGTTCATGGCATGGTCCGTGCTTGTCCTGACTCTGCTCATGCACGCCAAGTTCCCGATTGTCATTGGCTTTGGCCCTTTGCTCGCTTCTTTTGCGATGCTTGTCGCCATGATCGGCAGCGGCAGTCCGCAGATTACCCCTCTTATGCCGGTGCTGCATTCTCCTCTGCTTTCTGTCCACGTCATGGTCATCATGTTTTCGTATGCTCTTTTTGCCATGATGATGCTGGTCGGCATCCAGGGGCTCATCTGTTATCGCCGTCGTGACTATGCCCGTTCAGAGTCTCTTGCAGCCCTGTCCCATCTCATGCTTTACCCGGCGGTTTTCCTTCTCACAGCCGGCATTTTTATCGGTGCCGTCTGGGCCAATGTCTCATGGGGTCGCTACTGGAGCTGGGACCCCAAGGAGGTCTGGGCCCTCATCACCATGCTCATCTACATGGCGCCTTTCCATTCTTCCTCCATCAAGTGCTTCCGCAGCACCAAGTTCTTCCACTTCTACTGTGTCCTGGCCTTCTTGAGCGTCCTGATTACCTATTTCGGCGTAAATTTCCTCCTCGGCGGCATGCACAGCTATGCATAGAGGGCGTTAGCCGGCGGAGGATTTTTCCGTAGTCGTCCACGTCACCGGGCCCGGACATCACTACGTGGCCATTCTGCGGGGCAAAGGAGTCCTATATCTGCTTATGTGGTCGTGCTCGGTAGTGTGGTAAGTCACGTCTCCCAAAACGGTGTAAAATATCGTCATTATTTACACCGTTTTCCGTGATTTAAAGAAACGGTGACAAAAAG
>Ga0129311_1000711_pt1 | contig 27129 bp, 19 predicted proteins | sample Go1ome_FD_94435 | JGI IMG/M metagenome (GOLD analysis project Ga0129311, IMG submission 94435) | Western lowland gorrila individual fecal microbial communities from Wisconsin, USA - Go1022B metagenome | ecosystem: Host-associated > Mammals > Digestive system > Large intestine > Fecal | place... | reverse complement strand
TTTGCTTCGGGTCTGGGGGAGTTTTGCGAGCACTTCCGCGCTGACTTCTCCCGTTGCGGAGAGACTGATGCAGAGTCCGTTCCTGGACGGGACAAGGTCCAGGGAGAGTCGCTTGAAATGGAATTCTCCAGCTGCTGCCACCATCCCCTCCCAGATTTCCTTGATCTGCGCGAAATCAAGCTTTGCCGACACTCCGAGCACTATCCCCAGGCTCTCAGGTGCTGCCATTTCCGCAAGGAGTTCTCCGGATGCCGAAACGACGCTCTTGTATCCGAGATGTTTCAAGGGGAAGTAGGTAAGGTCGAAGTCAATGCCTTCCAGGAACACCTTGGAGCTGCCGGTGATGCGGGAACCGTTCTGAGCCTGGAAAGAAAGGTTTTCAAACGCCTTGTATCCCGTGCCCTCGAATAGAGTGCGGATGGCTTCGATTCTGCCGAGTTCTGCGAAAGTGCTTTCTGCCATAGTGTGTCGGTTATAAGTATGCAAAAATAATATATTTTCACTACTTTTGGCTTATGAAGAAGATTCTGCTTGCACTTTCAGCCCTTGCGGCAATGGTTCCGCTGTACGCTGCGAAACCCAGGACTCCCGAACAGATAAAGGTTGTTTCGTATAACATCAGAAATGGAGTGGCTAAAGACGGCCCCAATTCCTGGGAATATCGCGCTCCGGCTTCGGCGATGATGCTTCTGGACCAGAATCCGGACGTCATGGGAGTTCAGGAGGCTTATAACTTCCAGACGGGTTATCTTATCCAGTGCTGCCCGGAATACAGGTATGTCGGCGTCGGCAGGGACAACGGGAAGAATGCAGGCGAAATAATGGGCGTCTTCTACAACAAGAAGCGGGTCTCGGTGCAGAAGTGGGGTACATGGTGGCTCTCGGAGACTCCTGAAAAGCCTTCTCTCGGTTGGGATGCCGCCTGCAAAAGGACTGCGACCTGGGCTCTGATGAAGACCAGATCCGGCGGACACAAATTCATTTTCGTAAATACGCATATAGACCACAAGGGCAGGGAGGCACAGCAGAAAGGCGTTGAACTTCTGCTTGCCAAGATTGCCGAGCTCAACGTACACGGGCTGCCGGTGGTCATCACCGGGGATTTCAACATGACCCCTGGGAAAGAGCCGATACGCCTCGTCTGCGAACAATACCGCAACGCACGTGAGGGAGCGGCTGTCACCGACAACGAGGGTACTTTCCACGGATGGGGGAAGAGGTCTAGCATGATAGACTATATTTTCTTCAGCGGTTTCAGCAGCTGCACGGAATACAGTACCGTTCAGAAAGAATATCTCGGCAGGCATTTCATCTCCGACCACTATCCCGTTTCAGCAACTCTGATATTCTAAGCAGCCGTGCCTTCATATCTCCAGATAGAGAACATCTCGAAGTCGTACGGGCCCAAGGTGCTTTTCGACCATATCTCCTTCAATATCAACGAGGGGGACAAGGTCGCGCTGATTGCGCCCAACGGGACCGGCAAAACCTCTCTGCTTCGGATACTCGCCGGAAACGACAAGTCCGACTCGGGAGGCAGCATCAAGTTCCTGCGGCAGATACGCATAGCCTTCCTGGAGCAGGAATATCCCTTTGATCCTCAGGCGAGCGTCGATGCGACGATCCGCCGTTTCACAGATGAACTTACCGAGGAGGCGAGGGCGGACTACGAGCTAAGAATCAGGCGCTGCCTGACTGAATTCGGGCTGAACCCGGAGCAGAAGATGGGCGAACTGTCCGGAGGAGAGGTGAAAAGGGTCGCCCTGGCCGAAGTTCTCGCGCAGGAGGCTGATTTCCTCATCCTTGACGAGCCTACGAACCATCTGGACCTGGACGGGATTGAATATCTTGAAGCGGCGCTCAAACGCAGCCGCTGCACTTTGTTCATGGTTACGCACGACCGCTATTTCCTGGACAGGGTATGCAATACGGTCATGGAGCTGGATCACGGTTCTATCTATATCTATCGGGGAGATTATGAGAATTTCCTCGAGAAGAGGGACGAGAGGATAGCGAACTACAACGCGGAAACAGAAAAGGTGCGCAACGTGCTGCGGCGCGAGCTGGAGTGGATGCACGCTACCCCCTGCGCGCGTTCAGGCAAGGCGAAATATCGCAAGCAGGCGTTCTGGGAGCTGAAGGACCGCGCGGAGCAGGTCTATGTACAGAGGCAGGTCGATCTCGGGGAGGTCAGGACAAGTTCTCGGCTCGGGAACAAGGTCATTGATTTTATCGGTGCAGGATTCAGCTATGACAATGCCCCGTACTTAAGAAATTTCACCTATAAGTTTCAGAGAGGGGAGAGGGTCGGGATAGTGGGCCCCAACGGTGTGGGGAAGACTACGTTCCTGAATCTGCTTACCGGAGCGCTGGAACCGACGGAAGGAACTATCGAGAGATCCACCACTCTCCAGATAGGGTATTACAGGCAGGAGGGCATGGAGTTCAAAAGTTCTGATACCGTCATGGACATAGTTCCGGACCGGCATCTGCTCGGCCGTTTCCTGTTTCCGGCGGATATGTGGAACACCCGTATAGAGAAACTTTCCGGAGGGGAGAAGCGCCGCCTGTATCTGCTCACCATCCTTTTGCAGAACCCGAATCTGCTTATACTCGACGAACCTACCAATGACCTGGACATAGTCACGCTGAATATCCTTGAAGAGTATCTGCTCGAGTTCAAGGGTACTTTGGTCATAGTGACGCACGACAGGCATTTCCTCGACCGTCTCGCTGACCATCTCTTAGTCTTCTGCGGGGAGGGGAGAATAAAGGATTTCATCGGCGGCTATACCGAATACAGAACCTTCATCAAGGACCTGGAGGCTGAAAAACGCTCGCAGGAGAGGGCTCAGCAGAGTTCTTCGGCCCAGGCTGCTAAACCTGTCCGCGCGGCGCGTCCACGCAAGCTGAGTTTCAAGGAGCAGCAGGAAATGCAGGCTTTAGAGCGGGATATGGAGGCGCTGAATGCTGAAAAGCAGGAAATCGAAGCCCTCCTTGCCGGAGGGACTTCCGATTACGATGCGATAAAAAGGGCGTCTGACCGGTATTCCGAAATCAAGGACGCCCTGGACGAGAAGGAACTCCGCTGGCTGGAGCTCTCGGAAGTTTAAAAGAGCAGCGTACAGCCGGGCCACAGGGCTTCCGCAGCCCAGATGGCGCTGTGCCCCGCGAATTTGGAGGCCGCTATGCCCTCTCCGTGAGTAGCCTTGGGGAAGGCCTCGGAAAGGCGATCTATAGCGTGGTATGAGCCGGTTTCCGCAAAAGCCCAGAGATATTTCAGCAGAACCGCCCTGATTTCGGGGCTGTCCTGGATGAATCGCTGGTAGTACAGCAGAGGCATTGCGTTCATCGCCGAACGTCCTCCGCGGTCGTATGGCTCCATGGGATCTCCGGCGAAGCGTCTCGGAAGCATAGTCCTGGTCATGTTATCCTGCAGAAGTGCCTTTCTTTCCGGGTCCGGAGTGACGTACCAGTGCCAGAAAGTCGACTCTGCGTGGTAGTAATGCGTGGAAGTGTACTTCTGCGTCATCATATAGTCCGAATTCCTGTCGAATATGGGGCGGAAAAATGCCTTCTGTTCCTCGTTCCCGTAGAAAGCGAGGATGCAGTGCACCGGCATGATCAGTTCGTTGACCCATATAGGCCCGTAAGTGCGTCTCCTGGCTCCGAGCATTCCCAGTCCGTAACGTCCGATCTGGTCCTCCTTGCCTTTGGCGGTGAGGTATGAAGCCCAGTTCTCCCTTACCTCGGCGGACTTCTCCTCGGTATCGATATAGAAATTCTCCATCCATTTCACTCCGTTTTCGAAAGCTTCGCTGTAGCGCTCTTTCCGTACCGGGTCCGAAATGTACTGCAGGGCCTGGAATACGCAGGTCGTGATCTCTCCCATATCGGCCACGTTGCTGGTCGCGCGGGGTTCTCCGTAACCGAGGTACATCAGTCCGTCGGGGTGCTGTCTGTCGCACATCATGTCCAGCCAGCGGAATGCCGCTGCTTCGATGTCGTCGATTCCGATGGAAGCGAGCAGGTCCGCGTTTCTCTCGACTATGGAGGGGTCTTTTCTTGCCTGATGGACCAGAATCAGCATGGCGCGTATTCCATAGGCGTCTCCGAAGTAATGGTTGGAAATGCGTCCGTCAGGCAGTGCACGCTGGTTCTTGACGAGGTACTGGCAGGCTTTGATGAACGCGCGCTCCAGATCAATGGTTCCGCCGAGGGTGTTCGACGCGGATTTTGATCCGACATTCACGGACCAGTCGAATTTAGTCAGGGGGAAGTTCTCGGGCAGGGGATCCAGTATCCGGACTTTTGCGGTTACGCTGTTGCCGGGAAGAGTGTTCTTTGAATTGTCCTTCAGCACTCCGCCGATGTTTATATCCATACTGGTCCTGGCTTCGGTTGGCAGAGGGTTGCGCAGCCATACTGTCAGCTGCGCGCGTCCGTCCTTCATGTTCATCCTTGTCGAAACCGCAAGGGGTGTTCTTGTCATCAGTTCCGCCGCCCGCAGCACGTCTGAGGTGTATTCGGCTTTCCATTCGGGGAACAGGGCGACGGCACCGCCCTTGCGCACTCCTTCGGGGAAGAATTCAACGGTCCCCGAGTTCAGCCTGACTATACGGCTTTCCCTGTCTTTCTTGCTGTAGTTGCCGATCTTGGTATCTGCGTCGTTGCGGATGACGTCCCAGGGGTTCTTCGCCCTCCAGGCCGGGTCGTAAAGGTCTTCCGGAATCGCGGTTGCGCGCTTCTCAAAGGCAATCTGCACTTTCTGGAGATTTGATTCCGGGACGGTATAGGGCGCCAGGTTCTTTGCAAGGCTCACTTCGCTGAGTCCGAGGTAGGTGGGCTGCTCGTACCAGATGACCTGGATATTGGTGCCGATCATGAGTTCCGTCACCCTTGAAGGTGTAAGCGGGATATAGTTTTCGTCTTTCTGCCTGCCCTGAGGGAGGAAATCGGCGAAAGTCAGTGCATATTCAGCCCATTCCGTGGTGATGGGGACAAAGGCGACCCAGACCTTGCCGAGGTTGTCCCTGGCTTCGAGCGAAAGCACATCCATCCACTCGTTCCCTTTGGCGCGGAAAGTCAGCACATTTCTGTCTTCGGGCAGGGGAGTGGGGAAGCAGACCTTTATGAAGCAGTCCTTGGTGCAGTCTTTCAGGGTTTTCAGCTCGACGGCCGGACTGCCCCAGGGATCGTTGATAAGGGAGACGGCAGGCATTTCCGTGAAGCGCGCTTTCTTCTCCCTTTTCTCGTTCACGACCTCCCATCCTTTTCTTCCGGAGAAATCTATGATTCTTCTGGCGTCGGCCGGCTTGGGAGAGTAGTCGAAAGCCCTTTCTCCGAGGAACAGCAGATTGGCTGTCCCCTCCGCAAAGAGCGCGTTCAGATCCGACCTCTTGTCCGGTGCTACGGGCGTTGACCCGGAAACGACCACAAGGTCGGCATCCTCAAGCAGTTTCGTTGCTTTGTAATTATCCTTTTTCAGGCTCTTCTTCAGCCCGTTGTCGACGTCTCCGAGGTAGTAGACGTTCTGGGCGCCCAGCAGGCTGCATGCGGCGAAAATGCCGATAATGGTTGTGGTCAGTTTCATGATATTACAGATAATGGTATCTTGATGAATCTTTTATCAGGGAAGTCACTTCCGTGCAGAATGGCTGGTTACCGATAAGTTCGTTCAGGTCCAGGTGCAGGCGGAAGCGCCAGTGGTGTTCCGGATTGGCGGGCTCGTTGATCCGCTCGCTGTCCGGGTCCCTGCGCCTGAGTTTTCCGCTGAGGGCAAGCCAGTCCTGCAGCGGGAGGATGGCGAGCATAGACGCGGAGGAAAGCACGTCCCAGATGATTCTGCGGACCTGCCACGGCTCGGGGTCGGCGCCTCCGTTGGACTGCGCGAACTGCTGCCTGAGGGTTTCAATGTCGTGCGAGGAGGTGGTGCATACGGAAAGGTAGGGCCAGGGCCTGCCCTTGTCCATCATGGGCATTTCAAGCGAAAGTATCCGCCATTCGTCCATGACCTCCGGTACGCAGTCGGGAATCATTCCGAGATCTTCTCCGCATGCGAGCATGCCGGTGGAGGAGAGCAGTTCGGAGAGCTTGTGCTCGGCGTTCCTTTTCCACATGGCGTTGTTCCTGCGGTAGAAAAAGTCTTCCCACAGGGCACCGTAACGGCGTTTTTTATCCTCGTCGAGCTTCTCTGAATCAGGAGAGATCAGAGGCTGGAGCATTCCAGGATTGCGCGGGTCTTCGTGGAACAGCCCTTCGACGGGCAGTCCCTGCAACTCTTCAGGACGGTAGGGGAGTGCGGGGTTGAAATGCCCGGCCTTGCCGCTCTTTTCTCCGGCGGGTATCTCCCAGATACGGAAGAATCCGAGGATATGGTCTATGCGGAACGCGTCGAAATAGCGGCTCATCACTTCCAGCCTGGATTTCCACCAGGCGTAGTTGTCCTTTGCCATTTCATCCCAGTTGTAGGTGGGGAATCCCCAGTTCTGTCCGTCCTCGGAGAAGAAATCGGGAGGTGCGCCCGCGCTTGAATCGAGATTGAACAGCTCGGGGTGGTAGAAAGCTTCCACGCTGTCCGCACTGACTCCGATAGGAAGGTCCCCCTTGAAATGAACGCCTTTCGAGCGGGCGTATGCGGTTTCTTCGGAGAACTGCCTGTCGAGGTGGAACTGCACCCAGCGGAAGAAATCCTCGCTGCAGGAGTCCCTGCGGGCACTGAATGAGGCGTACTCGTCCAGCCAGAATGAATTTTCCCTGTAGAAACGGCGGTAGGCTGTTCCGGAGAGGTCTTTCTTTCCGTGCTCCGCGAACGCCTTGCGAATAAGTGCCATTTTCTCCTTGAATACGCGCGGATAGTCTATTTCCGGAAGGTCGTTGAGGGCTTTCTGCTTTTTTCTGAACGCCGCGTCCTCCTTGATTCCGATGTCCTGCAGACGCAGATACATCGGGTGCAGGGCGGAGGACGATACCGGGCTGTACGGGTAGGAGTCTTTCCATCCGCCTTTACGGGTGGTGTCGTTGACCGGAAGCATCTGGAGCACGGTCTGCCCTGTTGCCGCGGCCCAGTCGACGAGAGGGCGCAGGTCCCTGAAATCCCCGATGCCGAAATCGTCGGCAGTGCGCAGGGAGAATACCGGTATGGCGGTTCCGGCACCCCTGAATCCCGGTATGTCGAAGATTTCCGCCTGATGCCTGCGTACGAAAGGACATCCGTTTGCAGGGCAGTCTATCCAGGCGTCACGGATTTCTTTTGCGGGGACGCTGCAGTGGTCCTCCCATTCAGTCCTGACCGTAACTCCGTCCCGGACAAGCCGGTAGCCGTATTGTTTCAGATCCTTTGCGCTTACATTCAGAGTCGCGGTCCATATACCGCCGTCGTTCCATTTCATCGGAACTGTCTTCCCTCCTATGAGAATTTCTATATTTTCGCCCCAGGAGGTATTGTATTGCAGTTCAAAAGAAGTTTTCATAAGGTCGAATATGAGCCCGAAGATACGATATATTTTTCTTAAATTTGCGTGTTTCGCGTGCTTTTGTGTAAATGTTGAAGAAACTGTTCCCGATAATTTCTCTTTTGTTCCTGCCCCTTTTTCTGACGGCTCAGGAGCAGCGGGCTATTACGGGTATAGTTGTCGAGGAGGATTCTTCCCAACCTGTAATCCAGGCCGGAGTCGAACTGCTTGCGGACAGGGACAGCGCAAGGCTGGAAGTCGTTGTTACGGATATGGACGGAAAGTTCATCGTACGTGCGCTGCCGGGGGATTATATCCTTAAAATCAGTTATATAGGCTGTCAGACCAAGTACATGTCGGTCCATAAGACCATCTCCCAGGTCGCCATGGATCTCGGAACAATAATGCTCGCGCACGAAACCTTGGGCCTTGAAGCTTCGGTCGTCACAGCCAAGGCGGCCCCGGTTACGGTCAAGCAGGACACCGTCATCTACAGTGCCGCGGCGTACAATGTGGCCGAGGACGCGGACCTGGATGAACTTCTGAAGAAAATACCGGGGCTCGAAGTCAGTTCTTCCGGCGGCGTGACCTTGCACGGACGTCCGATCAAGGAGCTGATGGTCAACGGGAAACGCTATTTCGGAGGGGATGTAAAAACGGGCCTGAAAAATATTCCCGCTGCGATGGTGGAGAACATCAAGGCGTACGACAAGCCCTCGGACCAGGCCAGGATAAGCGGCGTCGAGGACGGGGAGACGGAGCCGGTTCTGGACCTTTCCATAAAGAAGTCGATGATGGGCGCGTGGCAGAACAATCTCACGGGCGGAGCGGGTACTTCAGACAGGCACTACCTGAGGGCCAATGCGAATAAAATGACCAAGGAGGAGCAGCAGACCGTGATTGCCTCGAACCACAACACTTCGGGGAAGGCTTCGATCAATGCGACCAACCGCAACCAGGTCGGTACGGGAAGCAGCGGGGACGCCCTCTACACCAATGTAGGATATACTTTCTCCAAGGAGAACAAGGTCCTGAAACTCGCGGGCCATTTCCAGTACACGGGTACGGACAGGTTTTCGGAGAGTGACGCCCGCAGCCAGAGCGTCCAGACATCCGGTTCGACTTTCAGCAATTCCCACGGCGTACGGAAGTACTGCATTCCGGTAATCAAGTCCGACTTCACCGTGGAGTGGACAAAAAAGCCGGGATTCACTTTCTGGGCGAAGGCGGTCCTGCAGTATGACGAGAACAATTCCTGGTCGAAGACGAGCGGCCGTTCTTTCCGTTCCGACCCGTACGAATTGAACGGAAACCCCAACGACTTCCTTGAGTTCGACGTCCCCGGTGACCCGTTCGAGCCTATACGCGTCAACGGAACGCTCAATACGGGCAATACGAGTACCTCCAGATACAACGGCTATCTGAATCTGCTGTGGAGTTTCCGCTCCCAGAAAGTGCGCGGAAGGAGCTTCCAGATCAGGACCTTCTATCAGCTGAACGGCAACAATGTCGATCAGACAGGCAATTACCTGACCAGGTACTACCGGATTTCGAAGAATCCGGACTCCCTGCTCGTGCGTTCCAACTACGTAAGCACCAGGACAAGAATATTCTCCTCCTACCTGCAGCTTACCTTCAACACTCCCGTCAGCAAGAAGTTGTCGATGCAGGTCTATATCAGACCGGATCTGACGGTGCAGTCCCAGGGCAAGAACTACTACGATATAGCCTCGGTCGACCCCGACTGGACGGTTGGCGGGGGACTCGGCAGGAAGTCCGTCATAGCCTCGCTCCCCAAGGGGTACGAAGACGGACATTACGATCTTTTCAGTGCGGATGCCTCTTTGCAGAGACTTGTGCTGCCGCTGTTCGTGAATTTCTACAGGTACACGAGGAAGTACAATTTTACGGTGGGCGTCCAGTTCAGGGAGCAGCTCAGCTGGCTGCACTGCAACGGATCGGTGATCCCGCGGCAGGCTTTTGACGTGACGCCGAACCTGGCTTTCCGTTACCGTTTCTCGAAGACGAACCAGCTGTCCTTCAACCTGCGTTCGTGGATGGCCGGAGCCCCGATAAATTCCATGCTTCCGATAACAAACGGCACCAACCCTCTGAGCATCAGCATAGGCAACCCTTATCTGCTGTCTCCGAGCATCATCAACTCGAACCTCAGCTACAATACTTCCAACAAGAAGAAACAGAACAGTTTCACCTGCTCGCTGGTTTACAACAACACCATGAATGCCGTCGCCAGTTCGACTGTGTACGACCCTGAAAGCGGTGTGCGCACAACGACTCCGCAGAATATAAACGGCAACTGGCGCGCTACGGGTTCTATGGCTTTCACGAAGACGTTCAGGGATACCCGCTTCTCGATAACGAACCAGCTCGGATCCGAGTTCCAGAACAATGTCTCCTATTTGTACAACAACAAGCTGCGCAAGGACGAAACCAATGTCATTTCGCGCCTGATGCTCAAGGACCGTTTCGAGGGCTGTTTCAGGAACGAGTGGCTGGAGACGATACTGAACGGCGGGGTGGAATTCACGGATGAATCCAGCAAACTGCGTCCCGAAATGAGCCAGCAGCCCGTCAGCTACATAGCGGGAGTTTCCGTGCAGTTCTCCTTCCCCTGGAAGATGCGCCTCGAATCGGACTTCACCACCACCTTCCAGCGCGGCTACTCATACGCGGAACTGAACAAGGATTACCATATCTGGAATGCGGAACTGTCGCAGCGCATCATGAACGGCAAGGCGACAATAAGAATCGGCTGGTATGACATTCTGAAAAGTCAGGACAACCTGGTCCGTTCCTTGAATGCATCCAGCCGATCCATCGTGCTGTACAACGGAGTCACGAGCTATGTGATGCTCCGCTTCTTCTATCGTTTCAAACTTTAGGCATCCAGCCTTTTTCGTATTTGCGGGAGCACATCTTCACGGCCTCGTTGTCCCCGAGTATCTTTCCGCTCTTCGGGTCGATACGCAGCGATCTGCCGAGTTTCTGGGCGATGTTGCCGTATTGCATGTACTGGGTGCTCATGCAGCCCTCCGCGAGGGGGTCATTGAGTGGCGTTCCCTTGCGGATTCCGTCGAAGAAGTTCTTGAAGTGGATGGTGTCGAGGGTCTCGGAGGGGTTGAAAAGATCTCCCTCGCGTACCTGCATCGTGCTCTTGACCTCCTTGATGACCTTTCCGTTCGGGCGTACGATCTTGTATTCGTCCTTTCCGCTCAGGACAAGTGCGTTTTCATCGCCGTAGAAAGCGACGCCGTAGCCATAGCCGTCGGTCCTCACGCGGTTGCGGCTGCGTCCCTCCCAGCTGAACGAGCTCTGGCTGCCGAACTGGAACGTTATGAGCTGGGTGTCGGGAGTCTCCCAGTCATCCTCGTCGAAGCGGTATTTCCCGCCCACGGAGGTGACCACGGTAGGATATTCGTTGATTCCCATGCCCCAGCGTACAAGATCCACGAAGTGTGTGCCGTTGTTCAGGGCTTCACCGGTGCCCCAGTTCCAGAACCAGTGCCAGTTGTAGTGCAGCATATTGGCCTTGAACTCCTTGACGCGGGGTGCCGGTCCCTGCCAGAGGTCCCAGTCGAGGCTTGCGGGAGGTGCCGAAGGTTCGAATTTTCCTATCGAGGGACGTGCGGCGCAGTACCAGCTTTTTGCATAGCGGACAGGGCCGATGACGCCGTTTTTCAGCACTTCCACGGCCTCGCGGATGTTCGGATACGAGCGTCTCTGCATACCGACCTGGACTACGCTGCCGTATTTCTTCTGGGCGGCGAGGAGCATCGCATTCTCGTCGAGCGTGTGGCAGGTGGGTTTCTCAAGGTAAACGTGTTTTCCGTTCTGCATGGCCATTATAGCCGCAGCGGCGTGCCAGTGGTCGGGAGTGGCGACGACAACGACGTCGATGTCCTTTCTTTCCACCATTCTGCGTATGTCGGTTTCGGCGGCAGGGCGTTTTCCGGTGATCTTTTCAATCTCGTCCTGGACAGGCGGAATCATTGCCGAGTCGCAGTCGCAGATACATACAACTTCGCAATCCTCCTTAAGTTTGGCAAGGTTCATCGAAATTGCCTTTCCACGGTTGTGGACGCCTGCCACGGCTATGCGGAGCCTTTCGTTAGCCCCTATCGTCCGTGCCTGGGCAGTGTGCGGAACTGCGGCTTTCAGGGTCTCTCCGAGTGTGATGGCTGCACCCGCTGCGGCTGCCTGCCTTAGAAAATCTCTACGTGTCGACATATCTTATCTGTTTTGCATTTCAATCATTTTCTCGGCGTACCTCTTCCCGAGCAGCAGCTGGCCGTCGCGGCTGAAATGGGGGTCAACCTTGTCTGTTCCAAGGGATTCTGGCTTCAGTGGCCCGCAATCTTCTGCCGACACCCATCCGGAGTTAGGGATTCTGCCGCTGATGCCGTGGATCATTTCGTTGAATCCGCCTGACGCTTTCCTCCAATGGGCAAGTTCCCCTGCAATGAACGGGACTTCCGTTCCCACTCCGAGATCCCTGCGCAGGGACGCTACCATAGGGGCGAGCTTGTCCAGATATACGGCTGTCTTTGAGGGGGATGAGTCTCCGCAGCCCTGGTGCCACAGGATTCCCTTGAGCTTGCCGTATTTCAGGCCCTCCCTGCAGCGGCGTACGGCTTCATTGTAATACTGAGTGCCTTCCACCCATTCGCTCAGGGTCGTGCCTCCGCGTGCGTTCATCACGATGAGGATTTTCCTGCCGTTGTGTGCGTACATCTCTTCGGAGAATGCCGTACCGGGGCAGATCTGCTGCATCTTTATGGTTTTACGTACGGTTGAATACTGGTTCAGAGGGTTCTTTGCTGGAACCGGTTTGTCGTCCGCGCCGAGCAGGTACACGCCCTCTATGGCTTTAAGTGTGTCTTGCGGGAGCATTTTTCCGCGCCCGGCCATATTCGACTGGCCTATCAGCAGATAGACGTCATATCCCTCCTGTGCCTTTGCCTGCGCTCCGGTCTTTTTCGGAGTCCCGCACGATGCGAACAGGGCTGCCGCAATTGCGGCGAGAGCGAATAACTTGGAAAATTTTCTCATGAATGTGGTTTTTGTCTCTTGCGAAATTAGCGAATATTATAGAGAAATTCCCGTCTGTAAGCGAAAATCAACTTTCATATTGCGAAAACGGAAATTTTAAGTAACTTTGCAGTCCCATTGGTTTGACACAAGTGGTGGAATTGGAGAGGTGGGAGAGTGGCTGAATCCACAGGTTTGCTAAACCTGCATACGGGTAACCGTATCACGAGTTCGAATCTCGTCCTCTCCGCAAAAGCAGCAACCCGGCCGTCAGGTCGGGTTGCTGCTTTTGTTGAGGCGAGGTTCGAACGAGCAGAGTTCGTAATCGCGTAAGCGCTTTCAGAGCGAAGCGATGAAAGAATCTCGTCCTCTCCGCAAGCCTTTTGCAACCCGGCGTTTACGCCGGGTTTTTCAATATCCCCGAACACTGAAAGCTTGCTTTCAAAGTGCTCGGGGATATTAGAAAACCGCCGCATAGCTTTGCGGCGAGTTGCAAAAGGCTTGCAAGGGCCCCCGCGGCAGCGGCAGGAGATGTCGCAGCAGGCGAAATCTCGTCCTTTAGATCTTCACCGCGACTTTCTTGCTGCTCAATCTGGACTTCTCACACATGAATCCCATGATGTGACTCTCGATGGAAGCCTCGATATTGCTGGTCAGGCGACCGGCGTCCTCGAATGCGACCGCCTCGACGAAGTCGCGGAACAGGGCCAGGTCTCCGCCTCCGTGTCCGGCTCCCTTGTACTCGGGTATCTCATCCACATTCATATACCACCTCTTTCCCTTGTTCCCCATGAAGTCGGTCACTATGAACTCCTTCATATCGCCCTCGATATAGCCTTTGGTGCCCATGATTCTCGTGCGGCGGCCTCCCCAGGGGACAAATGCCTCCATGGCGAACGAAGCGGTGGCTCCTCCCTCGAATTCGAGTGTCGTGACGTAATGGTCCGGCTGGTCGTTGTCGCAGTGAAACACGCAGCGCCCGTAGTCCGTAGTCTTAAGTTTGGCGATGACCTCCTCCATTGTAGCGGAAGAGTCGAGATCGAGGACATTGCGTCTTCTTTTAAGTTTTCCATACAGGCGTACCGCATTGAAAGGACAGGTCTCGGAATGCGGGCATCCGTCCGTGCAGCGCATGGGAGCGCCCTCCGGTGCATTCTCCTTCTTGAAATAATACAGCGAACCTTCTGCGGACACCCTCCTGCAAGGCTTGTCGACTATCCATCGGATAATGTCGAGGTCGTGGCAGGACTTTGCAAGGATAATCGGAGTCGTCGCCTTAGAACTGTGCCAGTTTCCGCGGACGTATGAATGTGCCATGTGGGTCGCTTCGATAGGCTCGAGGTGCTGGATGCTGACCACGTCGCCAATCATTCCGCTCCGTACGACTTCGCGCAGGGCTATGAAGTAAGGTGCGTAGCGCAAAACATGGCAGACGGCGACTATTCTGTTGTATTTGCGGCTCTGCGCAAGAATGTCGCGGCATTCCTTTTCTGTCTGGGCCGCGGGCTTCTCAAGGAGTACATGATATCCCTTTGCCAGTGCCAGCATGCACGCGTCATAGTGCAGATAGTCGGGCAGAGAAATGACCATCGCATCCGCAAGTTTCGGGGCTGCGAGAATTTCGTGATAGTCCCCGAATCTGTTCTCCGCCGGAACGCCGTGCGCGTCCGACATCTTTTTCAGACGGAATTCGTTGATGTCTGAAACTCCTACGAGTTTTGCCTTGGAAGGGAACATCTTCGCATATCGCGAGTACACCGTGCCGCGGTTTCCTGCACCGACAACGACGTAAGTTATCTGCTTGTCCGTCTGTGCTTTAAGTTCACGGATCGGGTACTTGACACCGGTAATGGGTTCATAATCCGGCGCAGCTGCAGCAAGGTTTTCCTTACCTGCGGGCGCGGCGATCGCATCGAGGCTGAATCCTCCCAGTGTAGTTCCGGCTGCGAGCAGGCCGCAGTTCTTGATGAAATCTCTTCTTGAAGACATAAATCGAATTAATTGGTTACTATGCAAAGATAGTCAAAAGCCTCGTAACTTCATGGCAAAACCTTCTCCCGGGCACAAGAGCATAAGATCCGTGGTCTCCATGAAGAAAGTTTGAAAAGATTTGCTTACATTTGGTCGGCAGAAAAGAAGGCTTCCGATATGGTCTCTCCGGGTCGGGCAAGCGGCGTGATTTTCATCTTAAATTAACATATGTTAAGGATAGCAATCCAGTCTAAAGGCAGGCTCAATGAAGAAAGCACTGCCATGCTTCGGGAAATAGGGATCAGCATAGACGATTCCAAAAGAAAATTCCTTTCAAATGCCAGGAACTTCCCTCTCGAGGTCCTCTATATGAGAGATGACGATATCCCGGGAATAGTTGCCAACGGCACTGCGGACCTCGGTATAGTGGGTCTCAACGAGGTTGCAGAGAAAGGTTTCGACGTCAAGATCATAAAGAAGCTCGGGTTCGGCGGCTGCCGCATCTCCCTTGCCATTCCCAAGTCGGCGGACTATCAGGGGCCGCAGTGGTTCAACGGCAAGAAGATAGCTACATCCTATCCTAAGATCCTCGCAGAGTTCCTCGAGGAGAACAATATCAAGGCCGAGGTCGAAGTGATCACTGGCTCAGTCGAGATCGCGCCTGCGGCAGGTATCGCAGATGCCATCTTCGATATCGTCTCTTCAGGCGGCACTCTTGTATCCAACGGACTTGTAGAGGTTGAGAAGGTCTTTTTCTCCGAGGCTGTCCTCATCGCGAACAACAGCATCACCGAAGAGGAGCAGGTGGTCATTGACGACATGCTCTTCAGAATCGACTCCGCAATCTTCAGCAGAGACAAGAAATACATCCTGATGAACCTTCCCGAAGCATCAGTGGAAGAGGCTGCAAAGATACTTCCTTCAATGAGAAGCCCGACAATCATGCCGCTCGCGGCAAAAGGATGGTGCGCGATGCACTCTGTGGTCGAGGAGGCTGCACTCTGGGGGAAGGTGGCTCAGCTCAAGGCAATCGGAGCTGAAGGAATCCTCGTTCTCAACATCGACAAGATCATTCCTTAATCTTGTACGTCAATATGGAAACATATATCAATCCAGGCAGGGAAATCTGGGAGGAACTCTGCAGGCGTCCTTCAAGCAGGAATCTCGTGGTTGAGGAAAGAGTGAAGGCAATCATCGAGAGGGTCCGCACAGACGGAGACGATGCCCTCAGGCAGCTTTCGGTCGAGATTGACAAGAGAGAACTTCCCGACATCGAGGTAAGCGCAGAAGAAATCCGGAAAGCGGAGGCTGATGTCAGCGGGGAAGTCAGGGCGGCGATAGCTGCGGCCGCGAAGAACATAAAGGCTTTCCATCAGGCACAGATGCCTCATACCGTCGAGGTCGAGACGGCTCCCGGTGTCAGATGCATCCAGAAACCGGTTGCAATCCCGAGAGTGGGTCTCTATATTCCCGGAGGTACCGCTCCGCTTTTCTCGACAGTTCTGATGCTCGCAATTCCGGCATCGCTTGCCGGATGCGGTCAGATTGTCCTCTGCACCCCGACGGGCAAGGATGGCAGAGTGTCGGCGGAAGTGCTGTACGCCGCTTCTTACTGCGGGATTCAGCACATTTTCAAGGTAGGTGGCGCCCAGGCGATTGCCGCCATGGCTTATGGTACCACGACCATCCCTAAGGTCGACAAGATCTTCGGTCCGGGAAATCAGTATGTCACGACGGCGAAGCAGCTCCTTGCAAGCGGAACCGTTGCAATCGACATGCCTGCAGGACCATCCGAGGTGATGGTCATATCAGATGTCGGCTCGAATCCCGAATTCGTCGCCGCCGACCTCCTTTCGCAGGCGGAGCACGGAGCCGACAGCCAGGTGATGCTTGTATGCGACAACGAGGAATTTGCCCGGAAGGTCTCCGAGGCCGTGGTGCGCCAGACGGAGGAACTCAGCCGCGCCGACCTTGCGAAGCAGGCGCTCGGGAAGAGCCGTTTCATAGTTTTCAGCAACGAGGAGGACATCGTGGATTTCGCGAACGTATATGCACCTGAGCATCTCATAATCTCGATTGACAATCCCTGGTGGATCACGGAGAAGATCACTTCATCGGGCAGCGTTTTCGTCGGCAAATATACTCCGGAAAGTGCAGGAGACTATGCTTCCGGGACCAACCATACACTTCCGACCTGCGCCTGGGCGAGGTCCTTCAGCGGAGTGAACATGGACAGCTTCATCAGGAAGATGACTATTCAGGAAATCAGCAGGGAGGGTCTTGGAGGTCTTGCGGGAACTATTATAGCGATGGCGGAGGCGGAAGGTCTCCAGGCTCACGCAAATGCAGTAAAAGTCAGAATCAGGTAGCCATGGACATGGATATCAGCGGACTCGTCCGCGACAACATACGCAATCTCTGCCCGTATTCCACGGCAAGGGACGAATATCAGGGAAAGATAGGTATCTTCCTCGATGCCAACGAAAGCCCATACGATACGGGATACAACAGATATCCCGACCCGAGGCAGACGGCTGTCAAGGAGAAACTTTCTGAAATCAAAGGCATTCCTGTCGGAAACATCTTCCTCGGGAACGGCAGCGATGAGCCTATTGACTTGCTTTTCAGGGTTTTCTGTAATCCGGGGAAGGATAATGCAGTGGCAATGGCACCCAGCTATGGCATGTATGCCGTGGCTGCTGACATCAACGGTGTGGAAATGCGCAGCGTACCTCTCGGAGAGGACTTCAGCCTCCCGGCGGACGAAATCATCGCGGCATGCGACAAGAACACTAAACTTGTATTCCTCTGCAGCCCCAACAACCCTTCGGGGAATGCTTATGGCAGGGCTGACCTGATGAGGATTGTCGACAGCGTGAACGCGATTGTGATTATCGACGAGGCATACGTCGATTTCAGTCCGAAAGGAAGTCTCAGGGCGGAGGTCCTTGAACATGGCAACCTGGTGATACTCCAGACCCTTTCCAAGGCATGGGGCCTTGCCGGACTCAGGATGGGCGTGGCGTTCGCGCAGGAGTACATCATCAGGGTGATGTCCATGGTGAAATATCCATACAACATCAACCAGGCCACCCAGGAGCTTGTCCTCAAGGCACTTCAGACACCGATAGACGACAAGGTGAAGGAAATCATCGCACAGAGGGAGGCGGTCTCCGCCGAGCTTGCGACCCTGACTTTCGTAAGGAAGGTTTACCATAGCGATGCCAATTTCATCCTCGTGAGGGTGGAAGACGCCGACGGGCTCTACGGGCACCTTCTCAAGGACGGAATCATCGTGAGAAACCGCAACAAGGTCCCCGGATGCAAAGGTTGCCTGCGTATAACGGTCGGGCTCGCGGGCGAAAATGCGAAACTTATCCGGTCTCTGAGACGATATGAACAACTTAAAGAAACGGATTCCTCAAGGATATGAAGAAAGCGATTTTCATTGACAGAGACGGCACGATACTCGTAGAACCGGCGGACGAGCAGATCGATTCGCTCGAGAAGATGGAGTTCGTCCCTGGTGCGATCTCAGGCCTGCGGGGCCTTGTAGGGCTCGGATACGAGCTCGTGATAGTATCGAATCAGGACGGACTTGGAACATCCTCTTTCCCTGAGGAGACATTCTGGCCTGTGCAGAACAAGATGCTCAAGACCCTCGAAGGAGAAGGTGTAGTGTTCGACGACATCCTGATAGACAGGAGTTTTCCACAGGACAATCTTCCCACCAGGAAGCCGGGAACGGGTATGCTGACCAGGAGGTATATGGACGGCAGTTACGACCTTGAGGCGTCGTTCGTGATCGGGGACAGGGAAAGCGATATGCAGCTTGCGGCGAACCTCGGAGCGAAGGGACTGAAACTGGGCGAGATGACGTGGCCGGAGATAGTGACGGCTATACGCAGCACTGAAAGGACCTGCCTGATAGAAAGGAATACTGCGGAGACGGAGATCCGTGTGTTCGTGGACCTTGACGGAAAGGCTCCGTCGTCAATAGACACAGGTCTCAAGTTCTTCGACCACATGCTGGACCAGATTGTCCATCATGGCGGAATCAGCCTTCAGGTCTACTGCAAGGGAGATCTTCAGGTTGACGAGCACCACACTGTCGAGGACGTCGGAATCGCTCTCGGAGAGGCTTTCCGGAGTGCGCTCGGCGACAAGAGAGGCATCGACAGGTATGGATTCGCACTCCCGATGGACGAAAGCCGCGCAATAGTCCTGCTCGACTTCGGCGGCAGGAGCGAGCTCGTCTGGGACGTGGAATTCACAAGGGAATACGTCGGGGATGTGCCTACGGAGATGTTTAAGCACTTCTTCAAGTCTCTCAGTGACGCGATGAAGGCAAATCTCTATGTCAGGGCGCGGGGAGAAAACAACCACCACCTGATCGAAGGTGTATTCAAGGCCTTCGCCAGATCGCTCAGGCAGGCGGTGCGCAGAGATGTCTTCAGTTATGAACTTCCATCAAGCAAAGGAGCATTATGACAGCTATCGTTGATTATGATGCAGGCAACATCAGGTCAGTCTGCAACGCTCTCGAAAGACTTGGATCCGAGTTTGTCCTCACAGATGATCCCGAAATCATCAGGACTGCGGACAAGGTGATACTTCCGGGAGTCGGAAATGCGGCCGAGGCGATGGCGTCGCTCCGTTCCAAGGGGCTCTGCGAGATCATCCGTGGCCGCCGCAAGCCGGTGCTCGGCATCTGCGTGGGCATGCAGATAATGTGCAGGGATTCCGAGGAAGGCAATGCCGAGTGCCTTGGAATCTTCGATTCGCATGTGAAGCTCTTCGGGCGGACACCGGGGGCCAAGGTGCCTCATATGGGATGGAACACTATCGGTAACCTCGACAGCAAACTGTTCAAAGACATTTCAAATGGAACATACGTGTACTTCGTACATTCGTACTACCCGGCTCTCTGCCCGGACACGATAGCGACATGCAGGCATGGAGACACTCTTTTCAGCGCAGCCCTCAAGTATGAGTGTTTCTATGGTACCCAGTTCCACCCCGAGAAGAGCGGCGACGCCGGTGAACAGATACTCAGGAATTTCATCAGGATATGATAGAGATTATTCCGGCAATTGATATAATCGACGGAAAATGTGTCCGTCTTACCAAGGGCGACTACGACCGGAAGAAGGTCTATGACGCCTCGCCTGTCGATATGGCGAAGAGCTATGCCGACTGCGGTGTGAAGAGGGTTCACCTTGTCGACCTGGACGGTGCGAAGGCAGGCCGTCCTGTCAACCTCGCGACTTTGGAGAAAATCGCCTCACAGGCAGACATGGAAATCGAATGGGGAGGCGGTATTTCATCTTCTTCCGCTCTTGACGCCGTCTTCTCGGCAGGTGCCACCCATGCCATAGCGGGCAGCATCGCTGTCACCGGACCGGAGGTCTTCACCGGCTGGATCAGGGACTATGGCGGGAGAATCATTCTCGGTGCCGATATAAAGGACGGGAACATCGCAATCAGAGGCTGGCAGGAGACCGCAGCTCTCAAGATAGAGGATCTTCTGAAAAGATATGAGGTATATGGGATCAAGGAGGCTGTCGTGACTGATGTCAGCCGAGACGGTATGCTTCATGGGCCGTCTTTCGATCTCTACTCAAGACTTCAGGAAGATTTTCCCCACATCAGCTTCACGGTCAGCGGAGGGATCAGTTCAATGGACGATATCCGTGAGCTGGACAGACGCTCTCTGAGAAAGGTGATCGTCGGAAAGGCTATCTACGAAAACAGGATTTCACTCAAAGACATTGAGTCATGGTTGCAAAACGCATAATCCCCTGCCTTGACGTAAAGGACGGGCATGTCGTCAAGGGCATCAACTTCGAAGGTATCAAGGAAGTGGGCGATGCGGTCGAGATGGGTGTGAAATACTCAGGAGATGGGGCGGACGAACTTGTATATCTTGATATCAGCGCCAGCCAGGAAGGACGCCGCACCTTCGTGGACCTGGTAGGCAGGATTGCGAAGGGCATCAACATTCCTTTCACCGTCGGCGGCGGTATAGCTTCCATCGAGGATGCCTCAAGGCTTCTCGATGCCGGAGCGGACAAGATCTCGATCAACAGTGCGGCTGTTGCCGACCCTTCCCTCATAGGCAGAATCGCCGGTAAATACGGCAGCCAGTTCGTGGTAGTGGCAATTGACGCCAGGTGCATCGACGGGCGGTGGATGTGCACTACCCATGGTGGCAGGAATCTGACCGGGGTCGAACTTTTCAGCTGGGCGGCAGAGGCGCAGGAGCGCGGAGCCGGTGAGATTCTGTTTACTTCCATGGACCATGACGGTACAAAGAAGGGCTATGCCTGCGAGGTTTATGCGGAGCTCTGTTCTGAACTTTCGATTCCGGTGATCGCCTCCGGCGGTGCTGGATGTATCCGTGACATCGTGGATGTCCTTACTGTCGGGAAGGCTGATGCCGCTCTTGCTGCCAGCATCTTCCATTATGGTGAGATTGCGATTCCGGATCTCAAAAGGGCTATCGCTGCGGAAGGCATCAGCGTCAGGCTTCAGCATTGATTTTAGACAAGGGACAATAAGATGGATTTCAAAGATTTCAATCTGGAAAAGACAGGCGACGGCCTGCTTCCGGCAATCATACAGGATGCAAGGACCCACAAGGTCCTGATGCTCGGCTACATGAACGAAGAGGCTTTCAACAGGACTGTCTCTGAAGGCAAGGTGACTTTCTGGTCACGCAGCCGCAATACACTCTGGACCAAGGGTGAGACAAGCGGACATTTCCTCAATGTCGTGGAAATGTACAGGGACTGCGATGGCGACACCCTGCTCATCAAGGCGATTCCTGTCGGACCTACCTGTCATAGAGGCACCACATCGTGCTTCGATACGCCTGATTCAGAAGGCTTCCTCGGCAAACTCCAGGAAGTGATTCAGAAGAGGCACAAGGAAATGCCTGAAGGTTCATACACCACCAGACTGTTCATCAAAGGCGTGAAGGCAATCTCCAAGAAAGTCGGAGAGGAGACCACTGAAGCGATCATCGAGGCAGTCGACGGCAACCGCGACCGATTCGTCTATGAGGCGGCAGACATGCTCTATCACCTGCTCGTCCTGATGGAAGATCAGGGGGTCACGATTGCAGATCTGGAAAAAGAGCTTATGCTCAGGCATTCGTAGACTACCTGACGAGGGAGACTGCGAAGCCTCCTCCCGGGGCCAGGTGAAGTGTGAGTGACTCTGTACTTGAAACTTCCCGCACCTCGCGAATGTAGTCACTCGCCATCCTGTCTGCATTGACTCCGTCCTTGAAAATCTCTGCCTTGAAAGAACCTTCACTGAGGAAGGAAAGGTTCAAAGTCAGATCTCTTTCCGTCCAGTCGGTGATGCCGCCGACGTACCAGGTGTCGCCCTTTCTGCGGGCGGTGATGACATATTCCCCGACCTTGCCGTCGAGAACGACGGTTTCATCCCATACCGTAGGGATTGCCGAAATGAAATCGCAGCATTCCTGATTCTCAATATAGTGGCTCGGAGAATCGCACAGCATATTCAGCGGCGCATCCAGAACCATATACAGAGCCAGCTGGTGGCATCTTGTACCCTGGCTCATCGGCTCGTCGTGTATCGGCTTGAAATTCTTTCTGCTTGCATTCAGCATAGCGCCCGGAGTGTAGTCCATAGGTCCTGCAACCTGCCTTGTAAAGGGGAGGGTAACGTCGTAATGTACCTGGTCGCTTGTCGCGGGGGTCCATTTCACCGTCTCCAGTCCGTGCACTCCCTCCATATTTAAGATGTTCGGGAAGGTACGGTTCATACCGGCAGGCTTGTGCGCTCCGTGGATGTCAAGGACAAGCTGGTACTTGGCCGCCATCTCCGCCGCCTGGTACTCAAATGCGTTCATGTACTGGTCATCCCTGTCCAGGAAGTCAATTTTGAAACCTTTGACTCCCATCTCGGAGTAATGCCGGCAGACATTCTCCATATCCCTTTTGAATGCATTGACCCCGGCCCAGAGTATGACCCCGACACCTTTGCTGGCGGCGTAGGATACGATTTCTTCCAGGTCTATATCGGGGTTCAGTATCATCAGGTCCTCGCCTTTGCCTGCTGCCCAGCCGTTGTCGAGGATGATATATTCAATCTTGTTGGCCGATGCGAAGTCAATATAATACTTGTATGTGGCCGTGTTGATTCCTGCCTTGAAATCCACTCCCTTGATATTCCAGGCGTTCCACCATTCCCAGGCGACCTTGCCGGGGCGGATCCAGGAAGTGTCTTCGATCTTGGACGGCTCGGCGAGCAGCCAGGTCATATCGGATTCCGCAACGGCGACATCATTTCCGACCACAAACATCCTCCAGGGGAAGTTTCTTGGCTCTTCAACCTCGGCGATGTATTTCTCCCTTTCCGAAATGACTATCTGAATATTGTTATATCCTCCCGGGGCCTGAGTATGCGGATAAGGGGCGAACACCCCCTTCAGGGAAGTGCCTCCGTCCGGGTTCAGAAGGAACATTCCGGGATAAGCCTCCACGTCTGACTCGCTGATGCATAATCTGACGTCTTCCCGGACCTTTGCAAGCACGGGAACGAATGAAAGCCGTTTCGGATTCATACCGGAAACTCTGGTCTCCGTGTAGAGATTCTCGAAAGAATTAGGAAACTGCGATTCGAAATCGCCATCCTTTCCGGGACGGACGTATGGGGCATAAAGAGGGTAGTCTTCAGGAAAAACAAGTTTGAAATCCTCGTTTTCAATTTCGTAGCGGCCCTGTCTCCGGCTTTTGAACCTATATGCGGCGCCGTCGTCAAAAACCCTGAACTCGATGCTCCAGTTCCCCTTGAACATCAGTTCCAAGGAATTGTAGCGGTTCTTCACTGAAGCCCTGCGGTAGAACGGAGACGGCAGAACCTCATCGCGGCTGCTTTTTACGGCTTTTGAAACTTTTGCCTTTCCTCCCCATACGGTTCCGTCAGTAAGCCTTACAGCCATTTCTGACGGGGCCACCACCTGCCTGCCGTCGTACGCCAATGACCAGCTGAGCGTCTCGCCGGTGCTGACCGATACGGAAATCCTCCCGTCAGGAGATGTTGCCGAATAATCCTTTGCAAACGCGGAACTTAAAGAGAGTGCGGCGAGTGCCAATAGCGCAAATACTTTTCTGTTCATGTTTTGAGATTCTACGTGAACAAAAATAAATAGAAAACCCGACATATCAAGTGCCGGGTCTTCATTGTATGCGAAATGATGTGCAGTCTACCTTTCGTCAGTGTCTTTCTGGCATCTGACTGGTGCGGCGAATGCCATATTCAGCTGTTTGATGGACGGGGTGCCTTCAATGCGGAAATAGAACGGCTGCTGCATCGTCGTTCCTCCGAGTCTGTTGGTCCAGCGTGCCCCGTATGAGGTAGCCCCGTTGACGCCGGTGGATTCGGCCTTCCAGTAATAGTCGGTTCCGTTTGATGCAAGCTGCATCTGGTTGCCGTATCTTCCGCAGGCCAGGAAGAACAACTCTCCTGCCTTGAGCCCCCTGCGGCCGTTGTTCGTCCCGTCGTAGTTCATAACGGAATGATCAAGGATGTCCTGATATGTAATCTGGTCAGCTACTCTCCAGCCTTTCGGGCAAGGGTCAAAAATCGTCTTGGTCCCTGTTGCATCTTCTTTTGAGGAGCAGCATCCCCAAAGGTCTCCTCCAGTCTCGCTGATCCAGCGTACGAACGGAGAGCCGGTTTTGTTGTCCTTGTTATAGATCATTCCGACAGGATGCGCGACGGATTCCTCAAGGGTCATAGGTCCCGGAACGCCAGGGACCGAGCCTTTTGTGTAGTCCCCGTAATATTCGCAGGGTTTAGCGTCATTGGCATAGAAAATAGGCATAGGACGTCCCCAGACATAGTAATTCAGGCTTCTGTATGCGACATCGACATTCCCGTCCTCCCTGTTGCTTGAAGTCCAGGTCTCTACGTCCGTAGTGGCCTGCCCGATATCCATATTGGCAAGCCCGTAAGTTCCTACTGGCTGAAGGGTGGTTCCGTCGGCCGTGATGTTCCAGAATGTCCAGGACCAGATTATGCGTCCGTCCTTGATCATAAGGAGTATTGGCGAACCTGCTATCGCGTAATTGTTTGTCACCGTCACTTCTGCCTTGTCGGAAGAGGAGAACGAGTAACCTGTAGGTTTGAGGTCGTTGGTTTTATAATTATAGACTGCGCAGGTGTAGGTGTTCCCCGTGCCGTTTCCGTGCTCATTGACCGCTCCGACTTTAGCCCATTCGAAGGTAGCTCCGCGGGGATCGATGACCTTTCTGAAATCGCCTCTTGCCTTGGTGCTGACGGTTACGGTATTCGAATACTCGTCAACCGGCGTATATGTCGCTCCGGCTATGGTCTTGCCGTTCTTGCACTGGATCATGAAGGTGTTGCTCTCTCCATAGGCATACCCGAGACCGCTGAAACCTCTCTTTTCGACAGGTTCGTACCAGAGCGAGGCATCGTTGTCCTCCAAAGAAAGATCCGGGACTGAAATCCTGTTGATGAATCTGCCTTTGAGATTTGCGTTGCTGAATTTCATGGGAATGGTGACGGAAGTCGCGCTTGCGCTGTCGTACATTTCAACGGCGAGCCAGACCTCGGAACCGGTAAAATCTGCCGGGAACGAGGAGAACCAGAAACTCTGCATGGTCGTTGAAAGTTTGACGCTGCCTCCGATTTCGAGCCGTACCCAGGGTTTTGCCGCAGCGGCGGGTTCAAGGGACTCCGAGTCGTAATTGAAAGTGAAATCTCCTGACAGTGCTTTCGGCTCGGCGGACTTGTCTATGAGGGTCAGGGATTTGAGAGTCCAGGATGAGAATTCGCTGGAGGCGAGTTCGACTTTGAAATAGGCGAGAGGATGAGTGAGTGCGAAATTCACCGTGCTGCCATCCTCGGAGACATTGCCTTTTGCCCAGGAGAAGCCTCCTGCGAACATCGCGCTTCCGTCAGACTCGTTGCTCTGTTCGGAAAGAATGCTTCCTGTAATCACCCCCCCGGATACGGTAAACTGTTCGGAATAAGGATGATAGATATTTACCGACGCACCGGCTTCCAAAGAGACGGGAGCTTCAAACGAGCCTTCCTCGGCGTCAGTAATTGAGGCCATTGTGTTGCCGAGTCCCGAAGCGAAAAGACCGACGGCATCATCGGCAGACCAGTTGAACTTGTAGTAGCCGGATTCGTCCTTGTCGCTTACGGTAATTCTTGTGACCGGGTCCTTGCTGACAAGGGTGAGAGTCCCGTTGCCGCTGTTTTCTCTGGTGGCGGGCGCCTCTTCCCTGGCACAGGCAAGCGCGAACACGGAAATGCCGAGCAATGCGATTCTGCTACAGTATTTCATAATCATCTCCTCCAAAATATTCCATGGAACGTGTAAGGGGATTGTCTTGTGCTCCTCCTGCGGATGCCTGGAGCAGAGATGAGGCGGATGAAACCTGAATAATGCTCATCTCCGGGATAAGGTAGATTTTGTTTTTCATATTGCTGTTAGTGTTAATTGTGGTCAAGTGCTGAATGTAATGGGCAAATATGGGCAAATATAGCGAAAAATAGGAAATCCACCTCGGAAAGGGTATCTTTGCACCATGAGCCAGATAATAGACGGAAAAGCACTCTCAGTATCTCTCAAAGAGGAGATGAGAGACAGGATGACAGAACTTGCATCCAAGTACGGCAGAGTTCCCTGCCTTGCCGTAATAATTGTGGGGGACAACCCCGCCAGCAGGTCCTACGTGAAAGGAAAAATCAAGGCCGCGGCATTCGTCGGAATGGACAGCCGCCTTGTGGAACTTCCCGAAACGGTATCGGAAAAGGAACTGATAGAGACTATCGGTACCCTGAATGCTGATGACGCTGTGGACGGAATCCTCGTCCAGCTGCCCCTGCCGAAACACATCGACGAAGACAGGGTCATCGACGCCATCGACATACGCAAGGACGTGGATGGTTTTCACCCGCAGAACGTCTCCAAGCTCTGGCTCGGCCGCCCCTGCATAGTCCCCTGCACACCCAAGGGTATAATCGCCATGATAGAATCCACCGGAATCTCGATTTCCGGCAAAAAGGCGGTGGTTGTGGGCCGCAGCAACATAGTCGGCAAGCCTGTCGCAAAGCTCCTGCTGGACAAGAACGCCACCGTGACGATCGCCCATTCGAGGACTGCGGATCTTCCGGCCGTCACGCGCGAGGCGGACATCCTTGTAGCCGCTGTGGGCCGTCCGGAGATGATTACCGGCGATATGGTCAAGCCCGGCGCGGTCGTGATTGACGTCGGCATCAACAGGGTACTTTCTGAAGACGGGACTTCCCACCTCGTCGGCGACGTCGAATACGAATCCGCCGCCAAGGTTGCAGGCTACATCAGCCCTGTCCCCGGCGGCGTCGGTCCGATGACCATCACCATGCTGATGGCCAATACGATAGAATGTTTCTTAGCTACGAGGTAGTACCTTTACGCCAAGTTTTGCATAGGCTCTCTCCGCTTTGGCGAGGGCCTTTTCTATAGTCTCGTCAGTCGCGAGTATGACCCCGAACCTGCGGTGTCCAACAACTTCAGGCTTGCCGAACAGGCGAATCTGCACTCCCGGCTCTTCAAGCACCTTTTCGAGATTCTCGAATTCAACCTTGTCGCTGTCGCCCT
>Ga0129311_1000709_pt1 | contig 27227 bp, 43 predicted proteins | sample Go1ome_FD_94435 | JGI IMG/M metagenome (GOLD analysis project Ga0129311, IMG submission 94435) | Western lowland gorrila individual fecal microbial communities from Wisconsin, USA - Go1022B metagenome | ecosystem: Host-associated > Mammals > Digestive system > Large intestine > Fecal | place... | reverse complement strand
ACGACATGGTGATAGGTTGGAGGTGTAAGTGCAGTAATGCATGTAGCTGACCAATACTAATAAATCGAGGGCTTAACCACAATTTTAAAAAAAGTAATCGAAGTTTAATAAACGTCTAAAACTTAATATTTCATCTATGTATTTTTGAGTGTGCTTTAAATTAAATAAGTATACTAAAATTTTCTAGTGACGATTACATTTGGGGTAATACCTGTTCCCATTCCGAACACAGAAGTCAAGCCTAAATGTGCCGAAAATACTTGTGGGTTACCCTGCTGGGAAGATAGGTTGTTGCTAGATTTTTTTTATTTTCTTATATTTCAAATTTAGAATATTTATATATTAATTTTTAAATACTTGGGGGCGCAACTTCCATATTTTGTAGTGGAGCACTTTGTACTCCATGCTTGTATGTCAGTTGCTCCAGTCGCCCTGCGTTTCGCTTCGGTTGGTCGCTTACGTGGATTTTAAAATTAATATATAAATATTTTAGATTGAAGAATTTATAATTATATGTTAAAATACAATATAATAAATAAAAAAATCTAGGAGGTTAAAGAGGATGGCAAAGGTTGTATGGAAAGCTGGAACTTTTGAATATCCTATTCCAGCAGTTATGGTTTCTTGCGGAGATATGGATAATTCTAATATTATAACAGTTGCATGGACAGGAATTTTAAATACAAATCCAGCTATGGTTTACATTTCTGTTAGACCAACAAGGTATTCATATAATATGATAAAAGAACAAGGTGAATTTGTTATAAATCTAACGACAGAAGATTTAGTAAGACAAACTGATTGGTGTGGTGTTAGAAGTGGCGAAAAATTTGATAAATTTAAAGAGATGAATTTACACAAAGAAAAAGCTAATTTTGTTAAATGTCCGCTTATAAAAGAAAGTCCTGTATCAATTGAATGTAAAGTTAAAGAAATTAAAGAGCTAGGTTCACATCATATGTTTATTGCTGAAGTATTATCTATAGATGCTGATGATAAATTTATAGATGAAAAAGGTGCTTTTGACATTTCTAAATGTGATTTAATTGCTTATGCAAATGGAGGATATTATCCTTTAGGAAACAAGTTAGGTAAATTCGGATTTTCAGTTCAAAAAAAGAAATAAATAATTTATAAAAAAGGTGAAAATTTTTAAATAAATTTCACCTTTTTTGTTGACAGAATAAGCAAAAAGTGGTAAAATATTCAAGTATATGTATTACGGCATATACTCACATCGTTTAAAAAATATAAAAAAGTAAAGAAAAAATACGGAGGTGTATTTAAATGGCAGCAAAAGGACCTAGAGAAAATATAACTTTAGAATGTACAGAATGTAAAAACAGAAATTATATGACTACAAAAAATAAAAGAAATAATACAGATAGACTAGAAATAGTTAAATATTGTAAACATTGTAAAAAACGTACAACACACAAAGAAACAAAATAATTTAGACAAGCTATTTTAAGGAGGAAATAAAATGGCTAAAAAAGAATCAAAAGCATTAAATAAAAAAGAAAAAAATAGTAAAGACAAAAAAAGCTTTTTTAAAAGCTTTAAAGGTGAACTAAAAAAAGTAAGTTGGCCAACACCAAAACAATTAGTTAACAATACTATTGCAGTTATCGTGATAGTTGTGGTTATCGCTGTAATTGTATTTGTTTTAGATTTGGCATTTGATGCAGTTAATAAATACGGAATTGACAAAATTAAAGAAGCTGTTGTATCAACATCTGATGAAACAGAAAATACAGAAGCTCCAGAAAATACAGAAATAGATGAAAATGCTGAAAATACAGAAGCAACTGAAGAAACTTCTACAGAGGAAACAACAGAGGTTAATGAGTAATATTAATAAAGTCAAATAATTTAAAGGGAGGCTTAAAATATGTCTCAAAAAGATTATGACATGGAGCCAAGGTGGTATGTTGTTCATACATATTCTGGTTATGAGAATAAAGTAAAAAAAGACTTGGAAAAAACTATCCAAAATAGAAATCTTGAAGAATACTTTTTTGATATAATTGTTCCTATGGAAGAACAAATCGAAATTAAAGATGGAAAAAGAAAAGCTAATTTAAAAAAGGTTTTTCCAGGTTATGTTTTAATTAAAATGATTGTAACAGAAGAAACTTGGTATATAGTTAGAAACACAAGAGGAGCTACGGGATTTGTTGGTTCAGGAACGGATCCAATACCTCTTACAGATGAAGAAATAAGAAATATGGGATTTGAAGATGTACCAGTTAATGTCGATTATGAAGTGAATGAGCAAGTTCAGATAATGAACGGAGCTTTTGAAGGATTTGTAGGTACGGTTCAAGAAATAAATACAGAAAAGCATAAAGTAAAAGTTTTAGTTTCAATGTTTGGTAGAGAAACACCGGTTGAATTAGAATTTTCACAAGTACAAAAAGTAAAATAAGTTTAGCAAGCACAATTTAAAAATTGATGCCAGCCATAAAGAAAGGAATGAATTTTAAAATGGCAGAAAAAGAAATTTCAAATATTATTAAATTACAAATAGAAGCTGGTAAAGCAACTCCAGCTCCACCAGTAGGACCAGCATTAGGTTCATCAGGTGTAAATATCATGCAATTTGTTAAAGAGTTCAATGATAGAACTGCAAATCAACCAGGAATGATAATACCAGTTGTTATTACAGTTTATAAAGATAAATCATTTGAATTTATAACAAAGGTTCCACCAGTTGCTGTTCTAATTAAAAAAGCAATTAAAATTGAAAAAGGTTCAGGTAAACCAAATAAAGAAAAAGTTGCTAAAATAACTAAGGAACAAGTAAAAGCAATTGCAGAACAAAAAATGCCAGACTTAAATGCAGCATCATTAGAAACTGCTATGAGTATGGTAGAAGGTACAGCTAGATCTATGGGTGTGGTTGTTACAGAATAAGATTAGATTATATTTAAAAATATAATAAATATTATGGGAGAGCATAGCTCGTTTGTACCAAGGGAGGTAAAAAAATGAAAGCAGGAAAAAGATACGCAGAAAGTGCAAAACTTGTTGATAAAAACAAGGAATATGAAATCAAAGAAGCTTTAGATTTAATTGAAAAAATGCCTAAAGCAAAATTTGATGAAACAGTTGAATTACATGTTAAATTAGGAGTTGATTCTAAACATGCAGATCAACAAGTTAGAGGTACAGTAGTACTTCCAAATGGAACAGGTAAAACTCAAAGAGTTTTAGTATTTGCTAAAGGACCTAAGGCTGACGAAGCTACAAAAGCTGGTGCAGATTTTGTAGGTGCAGAAGAATTAGTTCCAAAAATCCAAAATGAAAACTGGTTCGATTATGATGTAATCGTTGCAACTCCAGATATGATGGGTGTTGTAGGAAGATTAGGAAAAGTATTAGGACCTAAAGGTTTAATGCCAAACCCTAAATCAGGAACAGTTACAATGGATGTAACAAAAGCCATAAATGAAATTAAATCTGGTAAAGTTGAATACAGATTAGACAAAACTAATATTATTCACTTAGCATTTGGTAAAGTTTCATTTGGTGCTGATAAATTAGCTGAAAACTATGATACAATTATAAATGCTATCATAAAAGCTAAACCAGCAGCTGCAAAGGGTCAATACATTAAGAGTGTTGCAATAACAACTACAATGGGACCTGGATTATACATTAATCAAAAATAATCTTAAAATAAATATGTAGCCAAAGACAGTAGGCAAATGTAAGCCCTACCGAGGTATATAAAATTGAGTTTAAACGCTCTTTATATGCCTATGGCTATAAAGAGTGTTTTTTATACACTAATTAAATTGTTATTAAATTTTAAAGAAAATATAACATTTTCTATTTATATTATTTCAAATACTCAAACCAGGAGGTGAAACTAATGGCAAGTGAAAAAATCTTAAACCAAAAGAAAGAAGAAGTTACAGCATTAGCTAATAAAATAAAAGAAGCTAATCTTGTACTTTTAGTAGATTACAGAGGAATCAATGTTGAAGATGTTACTAATTTAAGAACTTCAGTTAGAAATACTAATGCAGAATATAAAGTTATCAAAAACAACATAACAAGAAGAGCATTAGCAGAAGCAGGGATTGAAGGATTAGAAGATAAACTAGTAGGACCAACAGCAGTTATAATGACTAACGAAGATTACCTTGAAACAACTAAAGCAATCTACAATTTTAGTAAAGATAATGATTACTATAAAATTAAAGGTGGAGTTGTTGAAGGTAAAGTAATGACAGCTGAAGAGATAATTACTATAGCAAAATTACCATCAAGAGATACATTATTATCTATGCTTGCTGGTGCATTGCTTGGAAATATTTCAAAACTTGCAGTTGCACTTGATCAAGTTAAGTTACAAAAAGAAAACGCTTAAAACAAAAAAATGAAATAGAGTGGCGAGCTTATATTGCCAAATATAATATTAAATTAAAATGGAGGATTTTAAAATGAATAAAGAAGAAATGATTGAAGAAATCAAAAAAATGACAGTAGTAGAATTAGCTGATTTAGTAAAAGCTATTGAAGAAGAATTTGGAGTATCTGCAGTTGCAGCTGCAGCACCAGCAGCAGCTGGAGCAGTAGCAGGAGCTGCTGAAGAAAAATCATCATTCAACGTTGTATTAGCAAACGCTGGTGATCAAAAAATTAAAGTAATCAAAGTAGTTAGAGATGCTACAGGATTAGGATTAAAAGAAGCTAAAGACTTAGTTGATGGAGCACCAAAAACAGTTAAAGAAAATGTTTCTAAAGAAGAAGCTGAAGACTTAAAAGCTAAATTTGAAGAAGTTGGAGCTACAATTGAATTACAATAATTCATATATGAAAAAGAGCTATTAAGGCTCTTTTTTATATTATAGGAAAGTTCTCCGAATTTCATAGAATATAAAAACTATATTAACAAATCTTATAAAGTCATTTAAATGTAGACAAAATTATAAAAATAATATATAATTCTTTTGGAGGAAATAATAATGAATATTGGTATAATAGTTGCAATGAGTGAAGAAAAAGAACCTATAAAAAGAATGATGAAAAATAAAGAAGTAATAGAAAAATTCAACTTGAAATTTGAAAAAGGTAATATAGAAAATAAAAATTGCATACTAGTTGAAAGTGGAGTTGGGAAGGTTAATGCTGCAAGAACTACTCAAATTTTGATAGATGAGTTTGGGGTTGAAAAGATATTAAATGTTGGTGCGGCAGGCGCTATAACAAATTCTATGAATATTGGCGATATTTTAATAGCTAAACATGTTGTACAGCATGACTTTGATATTACTGCTTTTGGTCATAAAAAAGGCTATATAAGCAACGTAGGAGAAATTATAAATTGTGATAAACAATTATTAGATGAATTTAAAGTTCTTCTAAAAGATATCAAAATAGAATATAATACTAAGATTGGAATAGTAGCTTCTGGGGATATTTTTTGCACTGAGGAAAAAATGAAAAACAAGATAAATGCAAAATTTAATGCTGATGTTGTAGATATGGAGTGTGCATCAATAGCCCAGGTAGCTTATTTAGACGATATTCCTTTTATAAGTATAAGGTGTATATCTGATATACCCAATGGTGAAAATGCATCCACATTTGACGAAAACCTAGAATTAGCATCTAATAGATGTGCAGAAATAATAAAAAAATATTGCTTAAACTCTAAAAACTAGTATAAGTACGGAACAACTTTTCTAAAAATACTTGATTTATAAGATATTTTATGATAAAATATATATAATTTATTAAAAAGAGGTGAAAAATTAAAGGAAAGCCTTTAAAAAATTATGAAAAGTAAAGTTGAAAAAGAATTAAATAAAAAGAATAAAAGATTTGATTTTAGAGGAGTAGTTAAAAACTTTATAGCCGGTACACAAGAAGAATTATCACAAAAACAGGTTATTTTAAATGATTCCACTTTAACTATGGAACAAAAGAAATTATTAATAGATTGTTTAGAAAATGAAGAAGAGAGAGCTAATCAATTAAATATACATGAAGTAGTTCATTCTGAAGAAAGAAAAAAATTGGGGACTGTTAGAAATAATAAAAAATATAAATATGATTCAAAAAAAGAAAATAATGAATCTAATAAAGATATTGAAAATGTAAATTCAATAATTGCCCCTAGATCACATACAACAAATCAAGGACAACAAGGTAGATAAAGCGGATTATTAAACAATATAGTTTGATGTTATGACAATTAAAAAAGAAAAACACAAGAAAATTAAATTTTCTTGTGTTTTTTTCTTGACAAAATGCCAAACTACTAGTATAATAGTTATTGTCGTAGAAATAAATAAAATATGGCGAAGTAGCTCAGCTGGCTAGAGCGTTCGGTTCATACCCGAAAGGTCGTGAGTTCGATCCTCTCCTTCGCTACCAAAAGTAAACAACTATATTTCGGTCAACTTGAATATAGTTGTTTTTCTTATTTTAGATAATTTTTAACCATGAAAAAAACGAATATGTATAGATATATTCGCTTTTAGTCTTTTAATAATAAATTTAAAATACTAGGATATATTTCTTGAGCATTCTTATTCCAATTAGCAACAATCCTTTTGGCTCTTTCTCTCGAACCAGCATATGTTTTAACCTCAAAAATAGTTTCATTATTTTCAACAATTTTACATTTAATAGTATAATCATTTTCACTTTTTGGGGTAAATTCAGCAATTACAGATGAAGCTTCTTCTATATTTATAAGCTCTTGTTTAAAAACATTGTCAGCTTTTAACTTTAAAATTCCTGGTAAAATATCATTTGTAAGAGATAATGCATTTTTTCCTTCAGATGTTATCTTTATTAAAGGCTCGTTATCTTTTGTGTAGATTCCTACTAGCTTTGAGTCGATTAAATCTGTTAATATTTCTTTAAAATAAAAGTAATTAACGTTATTAATTGAAGATACAATTTTGTATAAATCATCTTGTTTAATATCTCCATTTATTTGTTCTAATAAATATAATATTAAAACTTTATTTTCGGCCAAAGCGTTATTATCTGAATTTAATTTCATAAATAGCACTCCTTACCATTTTTTCTGCATTATATCACATAATTGTGGAAAAGTTCAATATAAATCAATAAATTTTGTCAAATAATTAGTGGAATGTTCTTATGTTGACTAACTTGAGGAAATATGTTATCATATAGAAGATATAATAAAAAAGGGGGAGGATGAATTTCAGTGGCTTTTTTTTACAGGAACAAAAATAAAGAAAAATCAAATTTAGAATTAGCGATAAAATTTAAAGAAACAACAGGATTAAATATTGCAGACTATATGAATGGGATTGATCCAAGAGAGGTTTATAGAAATTCATCAGATTGTTTAATAAGTATTTTTGATAGGGAAAAAATTACAAAGAAAAAAATTGAAAACATATTTAGTTATTATGGAGATAGAATCTGTTTAGAATACTTGAATGACTTATATATAAAAAATAAAAGTATTTTAACACGTAATTCTTATGGATTAATGGAAGACCATGTAAAAATTTATGGTGAAGATGATTTAAAAGAAATAGTTAAAAAGTATTTTAAAGCTGAAGAACTTTCTGAAAAAGAAAAATATATTCTAATGGGAATATTACAAAAAATTGCGGAATTGGTTGATATGTATAAATATAGAAACATAGTACATCATGAAAGGTTTATAAAGGCTGAACTAGATTTGGGAATATTTTATAATATTGTGGTAAAAGGAAAAAAATATACTAATCAACAAAGGAAAAAGTTAGTAAAACTTTCACAGGTATGGGATAAAGACACATTAAATAAATACGAAAATCTCGAATTATTAAAAGGAAGAATAGCTCAGATTTCTAACGATTCAAAATATTTAGAGGAAATAAATACAATACAGAAAATGGAGTATTTAGATATTATATATATATCAAATGATATAAAAGAAAAAATTCAAAGTTTATACATGGAATATGAAATATATAATAGAGAGAATATAATAAATAGAGCATATTCGCCTAAGAAATTTGGGTTAAAGGATGTTATAATAGACGATTTATCTCAATTAGGTGAAGGTGCAATTTTACATTTTTTTGGAACTTATCAAAAAGTATTTTCTTTAGATTATTATATATATAAATTAGAAAAAGAGTATGGGAGAAAATTAACTTCTGAAGAGAATGAAAGTGCAAGAAAAAAATATGAAAGCAAAAGTAATAATTTTATTCCCAATAGGTCGCTAGATTTAAACGCTATTGGACAATCGGATGATGGCGAGTTATATAGTGTAAACACAAGCAATCAATTAAGCTGTATGTTAATAAAATTTGAAAATATTTTAAAAATAAGGGGAACAAGAGGAAATTTAGCTTTAGGATTTTCAAGAAATACTTTATCACCAGATTTAATTGCAACAATATCGAATAGAAATATGCATTCTAATAAAAATATAGAATATATCGAAACAGAAAATGATTTTAAAGATTTTTCATGTAATTATGAAGAATTATTAAATCTAGATGAAGCCGAAGAAAATACTGAATTAGTGATGTTTAGAAATACTGATTTAGCAACCTTGAAACCATCTTATGTGATGTATATTTCATATAGAGATTTATCTTTTGAAGAAGAAAAAAGAAATATTGAAGTGTATAAAGAGAAGATGAGACAAGCTGGATTAGAGATTCCATTTGTAATATTTGATACTTATACAATGAATAAAAAGATGAAAGAAATTGAAAACGAAGAAAGATAAATTTAAAAATCTCAGAAAAATCTGGGATTTTTTAAAATTTTGCTTGACATACGGGAAAAATCATTATATAATATATAGGCATGAATTAAGCGAAGAAGCCAAATGTGGCTACATCCTTACGGAATAAGGGATGGAGGGAACTTTGGTGGAGTATGTCATGGCAAAGACCAGGCGGTAAGTTAAGTAATTTGCGTTATCCGTAAGTCGCAAAGGACGTTGCATATGTATATTTAAAGTGTAATCTTAATAAAGATTGCAAATTTAAAATGCTGTGTTAAAAACACACTTATCCCAAAACTATCATGCATATTTTGGGTTTTTATATAGGTGATATTCAAAACACCAGAGTGCGTTTTAACTTGCCAACTAGTAATTTTTAAAAAGTCCTTAAATAAAAGGCAAAAAAACAATATTTTAAAAGGAGGGAAAATTACAATGGCAAAAAGTACAGTAGTAAGTAGTGAAAAAATAAGAATAAGACTTAAAGCTTATGACCATGTAGTTTTAGATCAGTCTGCTGAGAAGATAGTAGATACTGCTAAGAAAACAGGAGCAAAGGTTTCAGGACCTATTCCACTACCAACACAAAAAGAAATCGTAACAATATTACGTTCTCCACACAAATACAAAGATTCAAGAGAACAATTTGAAATGAGAACACATAAAAGAGTTATAGATATTCTTTACCCAACACAAAAAACAGTTGAAAGTCTAACAAAATTAGAATTACCAGCTGGTGTTGATATAGAAATCAAAATGTAATTGCATATTTAATATGTAAAAAAATCAAAAACCAATGCTGGAGGTCATAAGACTAATTGCATACAAATTGCAATTAGAAGCGAGCAGTACAAGGCAAACGAGCGAGAAAACCGCGCGAAGTTTAACATAGTATGCGAAGCTTATAAATGACAATTCAGCCAATAGGAGGAAAGAAAGAAAATGAAAAAAGGAATAATAGGAAGAAAAGTTGGAATGACACAAATCTTTGATGAAAAAGGAAATGTTATTCCAGTAACAGTTATAGAAGCTGGACCATGTGTTGTAGCACAAGTAAAAACAGTTGAAACAGATGGATACCAAGCTATACAATTAGGATTTGGAGATGTAAAAGATAAACACATCAACAAACCAGAAAAAGGACATTTTGCAAAAGCAAAATTAGCTAACAAAAAACATTTAAGAGAATTCAGACTAGATTCAGTAGAAGGAATCAAAGTTGGAGATGAATTAAAAGCTGATGTATTTGCAGCTGGAGAAAAAATAGATGTTCAAGGAACATCAAAAGGAAAAGGATTCCAAGGTGTTATTAAAAGACATGGACAACATAGAGGACCAATGGGACATGGTTCAATGTATCACAGAAGACCAGGTTCAATGGGACCAACATCAACACCAGGTAGAGTTTTCAAAGGTAAAAAACTTCCAGGACATATGGGAAGAGCTACAATTACAATACAAAACTTAGATGTTGTAAGAGTTGACTTAGATAAAAATGTAATATTAGTAAAAGGAAGCGTTCCAGGAGCAAAAGGAGCAATTCTAAAAGTAAAATCAGCTGTAAAGGCTAGTAAATAGTAGGAAGGAGGAAAGAAAATGCCAAAAATAGATGTATATGATTTAAAAGGTAAAAAAGTTAGTGATGTAGAATTAGCAGATAGCGTATTTGGTATCGAACCAAACGAAGCTATAGTACATAGCGTTTTAGTAAACTATTTAGCTAATCAAAGACAAGGTACACAAAGTACAAAAACAAGAGCTGAAGTTAGCGGTGGTGGTAGAAAGCCATGGAGACAAAAAGGAACAGGTAGAGCAAGACAAGGAAGTATTAGAGCTCCACAATGGATTAAAGGTGGTATAGCTTTAGGTCCAAAACCTCGTTCATATAAATATACAGTTAACAAGAAAGAAAAGAGACTTGCTATTAAGTCAATTTTAAGTTCTAAAGTATTAGAAAAAGAATTAACAGTAGTAGATAAATTAGAATTAGCTGAAATTAAAACAAAAACAATGGTTAAAGCATTAGCAGACCTAAAGGTTGAAGGAAAAACATTAATAGTTCTTCCAGAAAGCAACAAAAATGTTGCAATGTCAGCAAGAAATATTGAAGGTGTAAAAACAATTTTAATAAACAATATAAATGTATATGATTTATTAAAATACAATAAATTAGTTCTACCTCTAGAAACTGTTAAAAAATTAGAGGAGGTGTATGCTTAAATGTTAGCTGAAGAAGTAATAATTAGACCAGTAGTTACAGAAAAAAGTAACGACGAATTACAACAAGGAAAATACACTTTTGAAGTAAATAAAAAAGCAACAAAAGTTGATATAGCAAAAGCTGTAGAAAAACTTTTCGAAGTTAAAGTATTAAAAGTAAATACAATGACTGTTAAAGGAAAAACAAAAAGAGTTGGATATCATATTGGTAAAACATCAGACTGGAAAAAAGCTGTTGTTACAATAGATACAGAATTAGCTGAAAAATCATACCTAGGAAAAGGTGGAAAAGCAGTTAAGATGACTAAGAAATATAAAGATTCAATTGATGAATTCATGGGAGCATAGTTCCTAATTAATATCGGGAAATAACCCGGAAAAGAAATTTTATCTGTTATGCGGAGCAGGAAAAAATATCCGTAAATATTAAGAAAATAAGAGAAACGATTAAAAGTAAGCAGTGCTAGGCAAAATTTTATGAAAAATGCGGAGTGTACAAAAGTACATGAGCAATTTTGAATAAAATTTTAACAATGCAATGCGAAGGTTTTCATCGTTTTGAGAGGAGAAAGTAATGAAACATTTTAAAGCTTACACACCATCAAGAAGAAACATGACTGTATCAGATTTTGCTGAAATAACAAAAACAACTCCTGAAAAATCTTTATTATCAAAGAAAAAGAAAAATGCAGGAAGAAACTCATATGGTAGAATCACAGTTAGACATCAAGGTGGCGGAAATAGACAAAAATACAGAATAATAGATTTTAAAAGAAATAAAGACAACATGGAAGCAACAGTTATTGGAATCGAATACGATCCAAACAGAAGTGCAAACATAGCTTTAATCCAATATGAAGATGGAGAAAAAGCATATATATTAGCACCACAAGGAATTACAGATGGAAGCAAAGTTGTATCTGGAGAAAACGTTGATATTAAACCAGGTAACACAATGCCAATATCAAGTATACCAGTAGGTACATTAATTCACAATATAGAATTAAATCCAGGACAAGGTGGAAAATTAGTAAAAGCTGCTGGACAAAGTGCTCAATTAATGGCTAAAGAAGGAAAATATGCACATGTTAGATTACCTTCAGGAGAAATGAGATTAATCCTAGCTAGATGTAGAGCAACAATAGGAGTTTTAGGAAATTCAGAACATGAAAACGTAAAACTTGGTAAAGCAGGAAGAACAAGACATATGGGAATTAGACCAACAGTTAGAGGTTCTGTAATGAACCCAGTAGATCACCCTCATGGTGGTGGTGAAGGTAGAGCTCCAGTAGGACACGCAGGTCCATTAACACCTTGGGGTAAACCAGCACTAGGATACAAGACAAGAAATAAAAAGAAATTATCAAATAAATTTATTGTTAAAAGGAGGAAATAGAGGATATGTCAAGATCAAGTAAGAAAAAACCATTCGTAGCTGAAAAATTATTAAAGAAAATTGAAGCTATGAACGAATCTGGAAACAAAGAAGTTCTAAAAACATGGTCAAGAGCTTCAACAATATATCCACAAATGGTTGGTCATACAATAGCTGTACATGATGGAAGAAAACACGTTCCAATCTACATTTCAGAAGAAATGATTGGCCATAAATTAGGTGAATTTGCTCCTACAAGAACATTTAAAGGACATGCAGGAGAAAAGACAACTAAAAAATAAAAATAGAAACTTAGAAATAAGAGAATAGAGAAATCTCTAACAAAATAAGGAGGGAAATATAGTGGAAGAAACAGTAGTAAGAGAAGCTAGTGCAACTCTAAAATATGCAAGAATTTCAGCTAGAAAAGTTAAAATAGTTGCAGATTTAATTAGAGGAAAAGATGTTGACGAAGCTTTAGCAATTGTAAAATTTACACCTAAAGCATCATCAGAAATTATCGAAAAACTATTAAAATCAGCTATAGCAAATGCTGAAAACAACCACGAAATGAAAACTGAAAGCCTATACGTTGCAGAAATCTATGCAAACCAAGGTCCAACATTAAAAAGAATTAGACCAGCTGCAAAAGGTAGTGCAGTAAGAATAAGAAAAAGAACAAGTCATATAACAATAGTTTTAAAGGAAAGAAATTAGTAAGAAAAGGAGGCTAAATTCAAAATGGGACAAAAAGTACATCCAACAGGTGCAAGAGTTGGAATCATAAAAGATTGGAATTCTAAATGGTATGCAGATTCTAAAAACTTTGCAGATTATTTAGTTGAAGATCAAAAAATTCGTAAATTTTTAAAGAAAAAATTATATGCAGCTGGAATTTCAAAAATTGAAATTGAAAGAACTGCTAAAATGGTAAAAGTTAATTTATTTACAGCAAAACCTGGAATAGTAATAGGAAAAGGTGGAGCTGGAGCAGAAAGCTTAAAACAAGAAGTTGAAAAACTTATAAATAAAGATGTAAACCTAAATATAGTAGAGGTTGAAAACCAAGATACAGATGCACAATTAGTTGCAGAAAATATCGCTGGACAATTAGAAAGAAGAATTTCATTCAGAAGAGCTATGAAACAATGTATGCAAAAATCACTTAAATCAGGTGCTTTAGGTATTAAAACTGCAGTATCTGGAAGATTAGGTGGAGCAGACATGGCTAGAACTGAATTCTATAAAGAGGGAAATATTCCGCTACAAACTTTAAGAGCTGATATTGATTATGGATTTGCAGAAGCAGATACAACATATGGAAAAATCGGTGTTAAAGTTTGGATTTATAAAGGTGAAGTTCTTCCAACTAAGAAAGTGGAAGGAGGAGAGCAATAATGCCATTGATGCCAAAAAGATCAAAATTTAGAAAAATGCAAAAAGGTAGAATGAGAGGAAAAGCAACTAGAGGAAATACTGTTTCAGACGGAGAATATGGAATTCAAGCTGTAACAGCTGGTTTAATTACTGGAAACCAAATAGAAGCTGCCCGTATTGCTATGACTCGTTACATTAAAAGAGGTGGAAAAGTTTGGATTAAAATATTCCCAGACAAACCAATTACATCAAAACCAATTGGTACTCGTATGGGTAAAGGTAAAGGAGCTCCAGAATACTGGGTTGCAGTTGTAAAACCAGGAAGAGTAATGTTTGAAATTGCTGGAGTATCAGAAGAAGTTGCTAAAGAAGCTTTAAGGCTTGCAATGAACAAACTACCTAATAAAACAAAAATAGTTGCAAGAGAAACTGAAAAGGTAGGTGATAGTGATGAAGATAAATAAAATAAGAGAAATGTCTTCACCAGAACTAGAAAAAGAATTAGGTGAACTAAAAACAGAACTATTCAAATTAAAATTTAGTTTAGCTACAAATGGATTAGATAATCCTATGAAAATAAAAGAGGTTAAAAGAGATATAGCTAAAATAAATACAGTATTGACTGAAAGAAAAATAGCAGAAGCAAAGAAATAGGAAAGGAGAGACTTTTAAATGGAAGAAAGAAATCTTCGTAAAGTAATGATAGGTACAGTTGTATCAGATAAAATGGATAAAACTGTAGTTGTAGCTGTAGAAACAAGTGTAAGTCATAAAGTATATCAAAAAACAGTTAAAAGAACTTATAAATTAAAAGCTCATGATGAAGAAAATGCTTGCAAAGTTGGAGACAAAGTTAAAGTTATGGAAACAAGACCACTATCTAAAGACAAGAGATGGAGAGTAGTGGAAATTGTAGAAAAAGCAGTAATTAAATAAGAAAGGAGTAACTAAAATGATACAACAACAAAGTATTTTAAAAGTAGCTGATAACACAGGTGCAAAAGAAATTATGTGCATCAGATGTTTAGGCGGGTCTTACAGAAAAACATCTAACATTGGAGATGTTATAGTTGCTTCAGTTAAAAGTGCAACACCAGGTGGGGTTGTAAAAAAAGGTGACGTAGTTAAAGCAGTTATAGTAAGATCAAAAAGAGGATTAAGAAGAGCAGATGGCTCATATATAAAATTTGATGAAAATGCGGCTGTTATAATCAAAGAAGATGGAACACCAAAAGGAACACGTATCTTTGGACCAGTTGCTAGAGAGTTAAGAGAAAAAGATTATATGAAAATCTTATCATTAGCTCCAGAAGTTCTATAGAAAAGGAGGAAGACCTTAAATGAGAATAAAAAAAGGTGATACAGTACAAGTTTTATCTGGAAATGATAAAGGAAAAACTGGAGAAGTATTAGAAGTAATTCCAAAATCATCTAAAGTTGTTGTTAAGGGTGCAAATATTAGAAAAAAACATGTTAAACCTAGAAAACAAGGTGAAGAAGGTGGAATAATTTCAGTAGAATGCAGTATGCCAATATCAAAAGTAAATGTTGTATGTCCAAAATGTGGAAAAACAACAAAAGTAGGATATAAAGAAGAAAAAGATGGAAAAGTTCGTATTTGTAAAAAATGCGGAGCTACATTAAAATAAGAATAAGAAAGGAGGATTAATAAATAATGGAAAAATTAAGAGAACAATATGAAAAAGAAGTAATCCCAGCATTAATGAAAAAATTTGAATATAAATCAGTTATGCAAGTTCCAAAACTTGATAAAGTTGTTATAAATATAGGATTAGGAGATGTAAAAGAAAATCCTAAATCATTAGAAAATGCTATGAACGATTTAATGCAAATTACAGGTCAAAAACCAGTTGTAACAAAAGCAAAAAAATCAATTGCAGCATTTAAATTAAGAGAAGGTGTAAACATTGGTTGCAAAGTTACATTAAGAAGCGATAAAATGTATGATTTTGTATATAAATTATTCAATGTTGCTCTTCCTAGAGTAAGAGATTTCAGAGGTGTTTCAGCTAATTCATTTGATGGAAGAGGAAACTACTCAATGGGTATAAAAGAACAATTAATATTCCCAGAAATAGAATACGATAAAATTGATAAATTAAGAGGTATGGACATAATCTTCGTTACAACTGCAAAAACAGACGAAGAATCAAAAGCTTTATTAGAGCTATTAGGAATGCCTTTTAGTAACTAGTTAGTCAAAGAAAGGAGAAAACTAAACTATGGCTAAAAAATCAATGAAAGTAAAGCAAGCTAGACCACAAAAATATACAACTAGAGAATATAATAGATGTAAACTATGTGGTAGACCACATGCTTATATAAGAAAATATGGAATTTGCCGTGTATGCTTTAGAGAATTAGCTCATAAGGGAGAGATTCCTGGAGTAAAAAAAGCAAGCTGGTAGTCCTTAGCTCTTAACGAGAAGTTATGAAATAACTTCGAGTATTAGAGATAAGGACATACCGCGGAGCCCCAAAAACAAGCGAAGCGTTTTTGGAAGTAGGCGTAGCGGTAAAACAAATATGAAATAAAGAAGGAGGTAAGTAATTAAATGAACATTACAGATCCAATAGCAGATATGTTAACAAGAATTAGAAATGCAAATAGTTCAAAACATAAAACAGTTGATGTACCTTCATCAAAAATGAAATTAGGAATTGCTCAAATTTTATTTGACGAAGGTTATATAAAATCTTTTGAGGAAATCAAAGATGATACTCAAGGAATTATAAGAATTACTCTAAAATATGATGAAAAAGGAACAAGAGTAATTGATGGATTAAGAAGAATCAGTAAACCAGGTTTAAGAGTTTACGCAAATAAAGATGAACTACCTAAAGTTTTAAATGGTTTAGGTATAGCTATAATCTCAACATCTAAAGGTTTAGTAACAGACAAAAAAGCTAGAGAATTAGGTGTAGGGGGAGAAGTTTTAGCTTACATTTGGTAATTATGAAAGATAGGAGGAAAAATCATGTCAAGAATAGGAAATAAACCTATTACAGTACCAGCTGGTGTTGAAGTTAAAGTTGATGGACATCATGTTACTGTAAAAGGACCAAAAGGAACATTAGAAAGAGAAATCCATAAAAACATTTCTTTAGAAATGGATGGAAACATTATTAATGTAAAAAGAGTTAATGATGAACCAGCAAATCGTGGTTTACATGGATTAACTAGAACATTATTAAATAACATGATAAATGGTGTAGTTAATGAATATACAAGAGAATTACAAATTAATGGTGTTGGTTACAGAGTTGCAAAACAAGGAAACAACTTAAATCTAACATTAGGTTATTCTCATCCAGTAATATTTGAAGCACCTCAAGGAATTTCTTTTGACGTTCCAAATCCAAATACTATTATAGTAAAAGGAATTGATAAAGAATTAGTTGGTCAAACAGCAGCAGAAATAAGAACAAAAAGACCACCAGAAGTATATAGAGGTAAAGGTATTAAATATGCTGAAGAAGTTATTAGACGTAAGGAAGGTAAAACAGGTAAATAATTTAATTCGAATGAAAATCGGCATCCTGCACATTTTCATATCATTAGTTAGACTTCGAGGTACCTTAGTACGACTTCAGCCTAGTTAACTCATGAAAATGCACATTATACCAATTTTGATTTGAATTATAGACTTTTCATTTAAATTTAGGAAAGGAGATAAGATAGATATGGTTAAGAAAACTGATAGAAAGTTTGAAAGAACTAGAAGACATATAAGAGTTAGAAGAAAAATATCTGGAACAGCTGAAAGACCAAGATTATGTGTATATAGAAGTAATACAAATTTATATGTACAAATTATTGACGACGTAGCTGGAAATACATTAGTTCAAGCTTCAACATTAGATAAAAATGTTAAAACAAAACATGCTAATAAAGAAGCTGCTAAAGAATTAGGATTATTAATAGCTAAAAAAGCTGCAGATAAGAAAATTGATACTGTAGTATTTGATCGTGGTGGATACATATATCATGGTGTAGTTAAAGAATTAGCAGAAGCTGCAAGAGAAGGCGGTTTAAAATTCTAATTAAATAAAAATGTATACAAAATTCATAAAGTGAATTTTGTATAAGAAATAAACAATAAAATTTATTTTATAAATTTTGTATTCAAAAAAGAGGAGGGAAAACAAAACCAATGGAAGAAAATAACGAATTAAAAGAAAAAGTTGTTGCTATAAACAGAGTTGCTAAAGTTGTTAAAGGTGGTAGAACTTTTAGATTTAGCGCTGTTGTAGTTGTTGGTGATGAAAACGGACATATTGGTGTTGGTAATGGTAAAGCTTCAGAAGTTCCAGATGCTATAAAGAAAGCTATTCAAGAAGCTAAAAAGAACTTAATTGAAGTACCAATCGTTGGAACAACAGTACCACACGAATATATAGGAAAATTTGGTAGCGCTAATGTAATGCTAAAACCAGCTGCAGTTGGTACTGGAGTTATAGCAGGTGGAAGCGTTAGACCAGTATTAGAACTTGCAGGTTATAAAGATATTAGAACTAAAGTTATTGGAACAAATAACCCAAGAAACGTTGTATATGCTACAATCGAAGGATTAAAAGCAATGCAAACAGTAGAGCAAGTTGCTAAAAAAAGAGGTAAAAAAGTAGAAGATATTTTATAATAAGGGTTGCATATTTTTAAATAAAAATGTATTATATTGTTAGTCAGTAATATGTATTATTTAATTTTAAATATGTAGAACTAGAATACTAAAAAATTAAGGAGGTGCTAACCAAAATGAAACTTGGAGAATTAAAACCATCTGTAAAAAAAGAAGAAAGAAAAAGATTAGGTCGTGGTGTAGGTTCTGGATTAGGTAAAACATCAGGTAAAGGACATAAAGGTCAAAAAGCAAGATCTGGTGGTGGTGTAAGAAGAGGCTTCGAAGGAGGTCAAACACCATTATATAGAAGATTACCAAAAAGAGGATTTACAAACATCCATGCTAATACATATACAGAAGTAACATTAAAAATGTTAAATCAATCAAAAGCAACAGATGTAACAGCTGAGACTTTACTAGAAGAAGGAATAATAGGTAAAGTAAATGATGGAATAGTAGTTTTAGCAACAGGAAAATTAGAGAAAAAATTAAATGTTAAAGCTGCTAGATTTACTGCTAAAGCAAAAGAAGAAATTGAAGCTTTAGGCGGAAAGGTTGAGGTGATTTAGTTGTTTAAAACTATAAAGAATGCATTTTCAACACCTGAGGTAAGGAAAAAACTTTTATACACACTATTATTAATAGTAATATTTAGATTAGGTTGTTATATTTCAGTGCCCGGAGTTGACACTATAAAATTAAATGAAGCAATAGGTGGAGGAACAGATGGAATTGCAGGACTAATAGATATGATATCTGGAGGTGCGTTTTCTAGATTTTCATTATTTGCAATGTCAATAACACCTTACATAACAGCTTCAATAGTAATCCAATTATTAGGAATGATAATACCTTCTTTAGAAAGATTAACAAAAGAGGGTGGAGAAGAAGGAAGAAAGAAAATAAACAGATATACAAAAATGCTTACAATAGTATTAGCTGCTGTTGAAGCAATTGGAGTTTATTTATCTTACAGATCTTCAGGAATATTCGTAAACGACAGCTTCCTAACAGCAGCGATGGTTGTTGGAGGATTAATAGCTGGAACATCAATATTGATGTGGCTTGGTGAACAAATCACAAGCAAAGGAATTGGAAATGGTATATCTATAATTATCTTAGTAGGTATTATTTCAAGACTTCCTTATGGTGTAATCAATATCTGGAATATGATAGTTACACCAGATGGATTTAGCACAACAGGGCTTTTAATGGCCTTGGGAGTATTAGTAGGTGCAATATTATTAGTTGCAGGTGTTGTATTTGTACAACAAGCTGAAAGAAAAGTACCGGTACAATACTCTAAAAAAGTAGTAGGAAGAAAAATGGTAGGAGCACAAAATACACATATTCCATTAAAACTTGCTATGGCAGGTGTAATGCCAATAATTTTTGCTTCATCATTCATGACTTTCCCAGCTATGATTATACAAATTTTTGTAAAAGATATAGCAACTCAAACTGGCTTCTGGGCAGGAGTATATAAATTCTCTATTGCTACATCATCATCAAATGTAGAAATAGGATATTCTATTGCAAACGCATTAGTATATTTATTATTAATAGTAGGATTTACATTCTTCTACACATATGCTACATTTAATCCAGCAGAAATTTCAAATAACATCAAACAAAATGGTGGATTTATACCTGGAATAAGAGCTGGAAAACCAACAACAGATTATTTATCATCAATAATCTCTAAACTAACATTATTTGGTGGATTTTTCTTAGCAGTAATTGCTATAATTCCTATGTTAGTAAGATTTTTACCACAAGGACTTGGAAACATAGCCTTTGGTGGAACATCAATCTTAATCGTAGTAGGTGTAGCGCTAGAAACAGTACAACAACTAGAATCTCAATTAGTAATGAGACATTACAAAGGATTCTTAGAAAAATAAATAAATTCATATTCAAGGTGTCAAAAATTATTAGATTTTTGGCGCCTCAATATGGTTTATATATCTAAGTTTATAAATTTATAAATTTAGATATGTAAATTATAAATTTACAAAATACCGTAAAGAATAGGAGTGGTTGAACATGATAATCTTAATGATGGGAGCACAAGGAACTGGTAAAGGAACAGTTGCAGGAATTATTAGCGAAGGTACAGGAATTAAACAATTATCAACGGGAGATGTATTTAGAAAAAATATTAAAGAACAAACACCATTAGGAGTAGAAGCTAATAAATATATAGCTAAAGGACAACTTGTACCTGATGAAATAACAGTTCCAATGGTTACAGAATATTTGGATTCAGACTTAGCTAAAAATGGTATTATTTTAGATGGGTTCCCAAGAACATTAGAACAAGCACAAAAGTTAGATGAAATACTTGCTGAAAGAGGAAAAAAAGTAGATTTAGTAATAAATTTAACTACTCCAAGAGATGAAATAATTGATAGAATAATGACAAGAAGGGTGTGTCCAAATTGTAAAACTACATATAACATAAAATTAAGCCCACCAAAAGTGGAAGGAATTTGTGATAAATGTGGTTCTAAAATCATACAAAGAGAAGATGATAGTACAGAGGAAGCTGTAAATCAAAGATTAGAAATCTATGAAACCAAAACAGCTCCTGTATTAGAATACTATAAAAATAAAGGTATCCTAAGAACAGAAGAGGTTAGCATAAGAATTAACAGATTAGGAAAGGCTGTAGCGGCTGATATTGTCAAAGATTTAAAAAAATAGAAAAAGAGGAAATAAAATGGTAACAATAAAATCTGAAAGAGAAATAAAACTAATGAGAGAAGCATGTAAAGTTGTTGCACAAGTTTATGACAAGCTAGAAAAGGTAATAAAACCTGGAATGACAACTTATGAATTAGATCAAATTGCAGAAAACGAGATGAGAAAACTAGGTGCAATTCCAGCAGAAAAAGGATATAATCCAGGAATAAAAGGAGTTCCACCATACCCTGCAACTTTATGTGTTTCAATAAATGATGAAGTAATTCATGGAGTACCTTCAAAACACAAAGTAATTAAAGAAGGAGATATTGTAAGTGTTGATACAGTGGCATTAAAAGATGGGTATAATGGAGATGCTGCAAGAACATTCGCCGTTGGTAAAATACCAAAAGAAACTCAAAGACTTTTAGATGTTACAAAACAGGCATTTTTTGAAGGAATTAAATATGCAAAAGTAGGTTATAGAGTTGGAGATATATCACACGCAATAGGGGAATATGTTCGTTCTCAAGGTTATAGCGTTGTAAGAGAATTCCAAGGTCATGGAATTGGAAAAGAAATGCATGAAGATCCAGGGATTCCAAATTACGGAAAAGCCGGAAGAGGATTAAGATTAGAACCTGGTATGACTTTAGCAATAGAACCTATGGTAATAGCAGGAAAACCAAATATTTTAGAACTAGAAGATGGTTGGACAATTATAACAGAAGATGGAAGTTTGGCTGCACACTATGAAAATACAATTTTAATTACAAAAAATGAGCCGGAAATATTGACATTACTTTAATTTTAGTGTATAATGTAGAGGTTATAAATAGAATTGGAATATTTATGTAAAAAAGTAAGCAAAATATTTCAAAAAATAATTAAAATAGCTCTTTAAGGAGGCGAAAAAATGGCAAAAGAGGATGTTATAGAAGTAGAGGGAACAGTTGTTGAAGCTTTACCTAATACAAATTTCAAAGTTGAATTAGAAAATGGACATCAAATATTAGCTCATATTTCTGGAAAACTTAGAATGAACTATATAAAAATTTTACCAGGTGATAAGGTTAAAGTAGAACTTTCACCTTATGATTTAACAAGAGGAAGGATTACTTGGAGAGCAAAATAAACAAAATTAAATGTGTTAATAATTGCATTAGCAATTTAAATATAAAAATTAACCCAAAAATAAATATATAAATTTGGAGGTGCTAAATAATGAAAGTAAGACCATCAGTAAAACCAATATGCGACAAATGCAAAGTTATAAAAAGAAAAGGTGTAATTAGAGTAATTTGTGAAAATCCAAAACATAAACAAAGACAAGGATAATTATACCACAATAATCAAGTTTACAAACACAAATAAGGTAGCGGCTGTCAAGCAGAAATGCTTTTCATATCTATTTGTGTTTATATATATGTTTTAAAGAAACTTAAAGATTTAATAAGAAACTGAAATTAGCCTGTTTTTTATTAAATGCATTTCACCTTTAAGGTAATTTAGGACAAACAAATGACAAATCAAAAAGATTTGTAAAACAAAAAACAAAAATAATTTGGAGGTGCAAAAAAATATGGCTCGTATAGCAGGAATAGACTTGCCAAAAGAAAAAAGAGTAGAAATAGGACTTACATACATTTATGGTATAGGATTATCAAGTTCTCAAAAAATATTAGCAGAAGCAGGAGTTAATCCAGATACAAGAGTAAAAGATTTAACAGACGATGAAGTAAATAGCATAAGAAAAGCAATAGATGCTTCATACAAAGTTGAAGGAGATTTAAGAAGAGAAGTAGCTCTTAACATTAAAAGATTAACAGAAATTGGATGCTACAGAGGATTAAGACATAGAAAAGGTCTTCCAGTTAGAGGACAAAGAACAAAAACTAATGCTAGAACAAGAAAAGGTCCTAGAAAATTAGTTTCTAAAAGTAAGACAAAATAAGTAGATTTAAAATAAAATGATAAGTATGGGAGGAAGAAAGCAAAATGGCTAAAAATGTAACAAAAAAACCAGTAGCTAGAAGAAATAGAAAGAACATTGATAGAGGTTCAGCTCATATTCATTCTAGTTTCAATAATACAATAGTTACAATAACAGATACTCAAGGAAATACAATTTCATGGGGAAGTGCTGGAGAATTAGGATTTAAAGGTTCAAGAAAAAGCACACCATTTGCTGCAGGTCAAGTTGCAGAAACAGCAGCTAAAGCAGCTATGGAACATGGTTTAAAAACTGTTGAAGTATTTGTTAAAGGACCTGGTTCTGGAAGAGAAGCTGCAATTAGAGCACTTCAAACAGCAGGTTTAGAAATAAGTGCAATTAAGGACGTAACACCAATACCACACAATGGTTGTAGACCACCAAAAAGAAGAAGAGTATAATCCTTCAGCTGTTGAGGCATTTATGCCGATTACAGATGATGGGATACACCGAAGCCACCAAAGCAAGCGAAGCGTTTGGGAAAAGAGGCGGAGATGTAATAGTGAGAAAACAAAGAATATTAATAGGAGGTAAGATTTAAATGGCTAAAAGTACAGGTCCTTTACTAAAAAGATGTAAAAGCCTTGGGATTGATCCTGCTTGGTTAGGATATAGCAAAAAAAGTAAAAAGAATCCTAAAGCAAATGGTAAGAAAAAAGTTAGTGAATATGGATTACAATTAAAAGAAAAACAAAAAACAAAATTTATATATGGAGTATTAGAAAAACAATTCAGAAAATATTTTGAAATGGCATCTAATAAAAAAGGTGTAACAGGTGAAAACTTATTACAAATCCTAGAAAGCAGATTAGACAATGTTGTATATAGATTAGGTTATGCAAATACAAGAGCACAAGCTAGACAATTTGTTAACCATGCACAATTTGAAGTAAATGGAAAGAAAGTAAACATTCCATCATATTTAGTAAAGGTTGGAGATGTAATAACAATCAAAGAAAATAAACAAGATAACGCAACAATAAAAGCAAACTTAGAAGCTAACGCTGGAAGACCAATACCAACATGGTTGGAAATGGATGTTAAAAATGCCAGTGGTAAAGTTGTAAGATTAGCATCTAGAGAAGATATAGATCTTCCAATAGAAGAACATTTAATAGTAGAGCTTTACTCAAAATAATAATTTTTAAGTTAAAAATAGTTTGGGAATATATTTCTCATTTAGGAGGTAAAAATGATAGAATTTGAAAAGCCAAATATTGAATGTCTAGAGATTGATGATAACAAAAATTATGCAAAATTCGTATGTGAACCATTAGAAAGAGGTTATGGAGTAACAATTGGAAATTCTTTAAGAAGAATATTACTTTCATCACTTCCAGGATGTGCAATAACAAGCGTTAAAATTGATGGAGTATTACATGAATTTTCTACATTACCAAATGTTGTAGAAGATATACCAGAAATAATAGTAAACTTAAAAAATGTAAGACTAAAATTCGATGAAAACGAAGAAAAAACACTAAGAATTGAACATAAGGGAGAAGGAGAAGTAACAGCAGGAGATATCATTGCAGATTCATCTGTTGAAATACTAAATCCAGATCTACATATCGCAACCATATCAGAAGGTGGAAGCCTAGTTATGGAAATGACAGCAGACAGAGGAAGAGGCTACAATTCTTCAGAGAAGAATAAAAAACCAAATCAAGATATATCAGTACTTCCAATAGATTCAATTTATACACCAGTTAAAAAGGTTAACTATCAAGTAGATAATACTAGAGTTGGTCAAATGGTGGATTTTGATAAATTAACTATAGAAGTTTGGACTGATGGAAGCTTAAAACCAGATGAGGCAATAAGCTTAGCGGCTAAAGTTATGACAGGACATTTAGATTTATTTATAGACTTATCAGAAGCAACAAAGAATACACAAGTAATGATTGAAAAAGAAGAAAATAAAAAAGAAAAAGTTCTAGAAATGTCTATAGAAGAATTAGAACTATCTGTAAGATCATTCAACTGCTTAAAGAGAGCAGGAATAGCTACTGTTGAAGATTTAACAAATAAATCAGAATCAGATATGCTAAAAGTTAGAAACTTGGGTAAAAAATCTTTTGATGAAGTTGTTGCAAAATTACATTCATTAGGATTAGATTTTGCAAGCGAAGATGAATAGAGAAAAAAATAAGGAAGGTGAACAAATTGGCTACAAATAGAAAATTAGGTAGAACAACAGATATAAGAATAGCAATGTTAAAAACTTTAACAACAGACCTTATATATCATGGTAAAATAGAAACAACTTTACCAAGAGCAAAAGAAGTAAAAGCTATAGCAGATTCTATAATTGCCTTAGCAATTAAAGAAAAAGATAACTTTGAAACAGTTGATGCTAAAATTGTAAAAGCTAAATTAGATTCTAAAGGTAATAAAATTACTGAATTAGTAAAAAGCAAAAATGGTAAAGAATATTTAAAAGTTGTTAAAGAAGAAACAACTGAGAAAAGACAAAAAGACATGCCATCTAGATTAAATGCTAGAAGAAAAATAATGAGAAAAATTAACAAAGTAAAAGATAGCGAAGGTAATAACGTAGACCTACCAGCAAAATTATTCAACGAAATTGCTCCAAAATACGCTGATAAAAACGTAGGAGGATATACAAGAATAGTAAAAGCTGGACCTAGAAAAGGTGATGGTGCAGAAAGAGCTATATTAATGTTAATTTAATTGATATCAAATAAAAAAATCTACTTTGTAGTAGATTTTTTTTATTGAAAAAGTTATAAAAATCGTGTATAATAATTGTATGGAAAATAATATTAGTAATTGTTTAGAAAAATGTGAGATATGTCCTCACAAGTGTAAAGTTAATAGATTGGAAGGAAAGCAAGGTTTTTGTAAATCAGAAGATAAGGTTAAAATTGCATTATATTCAACACATAATTTTGAAGAACCATGTATAAGCGGTGAAAATGGATCAGGAACTGTTTTTTTCTCTAACTGTACAATGAGATGCATCTTTTGCCAAAATTATGAAATAAGCCAATTAGGAAAAGGAAGAGAGATTACAATAGAGGAACTTGCAAATATCTTTATGTTACAACAGGAAAAAGGGGTGGAAAATATAAATCTTGTAACTCCGACAAGTTATGTACCGCAGATAATTGAGTCTTTGAAAATTGCAAAGGGAAAAGGCCTAAAAATTCCTATCGTTTATAACACAAATGGATATGAAAAAGTAGAAACCTTAAAAATGTTAGAAGGCTATATAGATATATATTTGCCGGATTTAAAATATTATTACAATGAGCTAGGTAAGAAATATTCTGGTGTGAAGAATTATTTTGAGATTACAACACAAGCAATTCTGGAGATGTATAGACAAGTAGGTGAGCCGATTTTAAATGATGAAGGAATTATGCAAAAAGGCTTAATGATTAGACATTTAGTATTACCAGGAGAAATTGAAAATTCAAAACAAGTTTTAAAATGGATTAAAGAAAATATGAGTGAAAAAATCTTTGTAAGCATTATGGCGCAATACTTTCCAACATATTTAGCAAAAAATGTGGAAAACTTAAATAGAAAGTTAACAAAAGAAGAATATGAAGAAATAGAAAACTATGTATATGAGCTAGATATTGAAAATGGTTATATGCAAGACTTAGGGGAACATGAAGAAGAATATGTTCCAGATTGGGATGAATGACTTTCGGTGAAAAAAAACCTGGAATTCGGGGACACTTCCCTGAGCAATATGGGGACACTTCCCAAACTGTACAAAAATTGTACAGTTTGGGAAGTGTCCCCATATTGCTCATTTTTCAAGGATTTTTATTGCACATTTAATTCCATCAACAGCAGCTGTCATAATTCCTCCAGCATAACCTGCGCCTTCACCACAGGGATATAGGCCTTCTATATTTGAAACTAAATTATCATTTCTTAAAATTCTAACAGGTGAAGATGTTCTAGTTTCAACACCAGTTAAAATACTATCTGGGTGAGCAAATCCTTTTAATTTTGTATCAAAATGAAGTAAACCTTCTTTTAAAGTTTGATTTACAAAATCAGGAAATAAGTCATTTAAATTACATAGTGTAACACCTGGTTTATAGCTTGGTTCAACAATTCCAATATGGTCTGATTTTCTGTTTTTCAAGAAGTCTTCTACTCTTTGAGCAGGGGCATTGTAATTACTTCCGCCAAGTTTGAATGCTCTTTCTTCTAAATCTT
>Ga0129311_1000708_pt1 | contig 27253 bp, 24 predicted proteins | sample Go1ome_FD_94435 | JGI IMG/M metagenome (GOLD analysis project Ga0129311, IMG submission 94435) | Western lowland gorrila individual fecal microbial communities from Wisconsin, USA - Go1022B metagenome | ecosystem: Host-associated > Mammals > Digestive system > Large intestine > Fecal | place... | reverse complement strand
TCGTGATCTACTACAACTGCATCGGCGCTTTCGATGTGCCGGATCGCCGGAAGATCCCGGAGGCCGACATTATCATGGAAACAAGAAAAGGCGTAGCACTCAGCTACGCCCCGGAACAGGTTGAGGTATAGGAGGTACGACACGATGAAAGCCTATTTCTATTGCCGCGTCGCTCACGATGATAGCTTTTCTTTGGAACGGCAGGCCGAGGAGCTTCGCCGCTATGCGGAACAAGCCGGGTACACCATCGTTGGTGCTGCCGCCGAGCATGGCTCTGGAATGACCCTTGACCGTCCGGCTCTGCAAGAGGTGACAGAGGACATCCTTGCCGGAAAGGTGGATGTGGTGCTGATAAGCAGCCTTGACCGTATAGGGCGGGACTGGGGCATGACAAAGCAGTACATCGATCTGCTGACCGAACATAAGGTCAAGCTGCTGTGCCTGCGGGAACGGGTGAGCATCGACAGCTCCAACTTTTCACCATTTTCTACATAAAAAAGCAGAGTGTCCATTACAGGATACTCAGATCCTATAAGGACACTCTGCATGGTCCGAGTGACGGGATTCGAACCCACGGCCTCTTGGTCCCGAACCAAGCGCGCTACCAGCTGCGCTACACCCGGAAAGGCTTTCACTTCCATCAGAGGAAATCCTATGATATGGAAAATCAAAGCTATATTATTATATTTTCTTCTTGTGCTTATGTCAAGAGGAATTATACCCATTTCTATGGAATAAACTTTTGGTATCATCGATATGCCAAAGGGGGATGTACCATGGAGCGTGAACGGGGCGGAAAATTGCGGGAAAAACCGGCAGCCGGCAGAGCCCGGCCGACGCGGAGCAAGGACCGGATCAGACTGCTTCAGCTTGTGATATGTATACTTTTGTTTGTAGCTGTCTTTGTGGGCCGGGGCGTGTTTCCCCAGCGATTGGCCGCGGTGCGCACTCAGGTGTTGGAGCTTATTGGTGCGAATACGGATTTTCGCGGAGCGTTGGAGGCGCTGGGCGGCTCTCTGGCGGAGAGAGACTCCCTTCTGGGTGACTTGGGAAGCTTCTGCATAGAGGTGTTTGGCCCCGGCGAGAATAAGGCGCAGCAGGCGTCGGCCGCCATTTCAGAGCTGAAGGGATATCAGGAGGCTGAGCTGCGCTTTCTTTCCTCCGGGGCAAGCAGCACAGCACAAACTGCACATATGCTGCGGCTGAAGGAGCTGCCGGAGGAGTGGCAGGAGAGCGGCAGTCAGGCCACAGTCCAGCCGGAACCTGCGGCGCCGCAGCAGGAGTCTGTGCCCGCCATAGGTACGGTGATACTCCGCGCGGATTATACCGGAGCTGCACTGCCGGAGAAGTATACCATGGACCAGCTCTCCTTCGGCAGCTTAGAGACAATGGCCCCTTTATCTGGAACAATGCACTCCGGCTACGGCTATCGGGATCATCCCATCAACGGGAAGTACTCTTTTCATGGCGGAGTAGACATCGGCGGGCAGAAGGGGGACCCGATTGGGGCTTTTGCGGATGGTACTGTGGAGTACATTGGAAAGAACGACGCCTACGGCCAATACTTACAGTTGGACCACGGGGATGGGATCAAGTCCTTTTACGCCCACTGCAGCAAGCTGTATGTAAAAAAGGGGGAGACGGTCAAGATGGGCGACCGGATCGCCGCTGTGGGGTCGACGGGTTCTGCGACCGGACCGCATCTGCATTTTGAACTGAAGTGCGGCGGTATCCACGTGGATCCTTCTTACTATCTGGGCCTGAATAAGCCATGACATGGGGACGGGTACACATTTCTTCCGGTTTTCTCCTTCTGGTGGCCTGGCTGCTGTACTGTGATGACCAGGGGATCGTTCCGCTGGCTCTGCTGGCCTGCGCCTTCCATGAAGGTGGGCATTGGCTGATGATTCGCCTGCTGGGAGGAGGTGTAAGGTCGATCTTCCTTACAGTATCTGGAGCTGCTATGACGCTGAACTCAGAACTGTCTTACGGCGGTGAACTGCTGGCAGCTGCGGCAGGGCCGCTGATGAATCTTTTGCTGTCTGCCGTCGTCTGCCGTTTTCCTTGGGGAGAGCTATTTGCGGGACTGAATCTGGCCCTGGCCGCCCTGAATCTGCTGCCAGTTTTGCCGCTGGACGGGGGCCGCATCCTGCGCTGTGCGTTATGCATGGCGGTGGGGGAGCAGGCTGCTGGGGCAATTTGTCGGGGAAGTGGGCTGCTTTTCGCCGGCGGACTGCTGGGATTGTCCCTCTGGTCGGCCAGTCGGGGCGGAAATCTGACCCTGCTTCTGGTGGCGCTATGGGTCCTTTTGGGCGGAGAAAACAGGGAAATATGGGGAAAGTATGGAAAAAGGGTTGTCACAACGGCTGGAAGAGGGTAGAATAGTTCATGCGTGCTTTGAAAAGCTGCGCAGGAGGAAGCGCATGGATCAACGATTAGAACGTATCCTGCCAAGGGTACAGAAACCTGCCCGATACACGGGAGGAGAATATAACGCGGTTATTAAAGACAAAGCAGAGATCGACATCCGGTTTGCTTTGTGTTTTCCCGACACCTATGAGATCGGGATGTCTAACCTGGGATGCCGTATTTTATACGGCGTGATGAATCGGGAGCCGGACATCTGGTGTGAGCGCAGCTTTGCTCCCTGGGGGGACATGGAGGAGGAGATGCGTAAGGCAGAGATTCCCCTGTACGCCCTGGAGAGCGGAGATCCGCTGGCCCAGTTTGACGCCATCGGATTCTCTCTGGGCTATGAGATGGCATATTCCAATGTTTTGAACATGCTGGATCTGGCCGGACTGCCCCTGCGCAGCGCGGACCGTCCCGGCCTTACGCCGCTCGTACTGGCCGGCGGCACCTGCTGCTATAACCCGGAGCCGCTGGCTCCCTTTATGGATCTGTTTGTATTGGGAGAAGGGGAAGAGGTCACGCTGGAATATCTCCAGCTGCTGAAACAGGCAAAAAATGAGGGCTGGGACAAGGCGCGTTTCCTGCGCCAAGCCAGCCATATCCCCGGAATCTACGTGCCGTCGCTTTACGATGTGACCTATCACGAGGATGGTACGGTTGCCGCTGTAACGCCGAAGTATGAAGACGTTCCGGCCCGGGTGACCAAGCGGATCATTCAGGACATGGACAAGTCCTATTTCCCGGTTAAAACCATTATTCCCTCTACGGAGATTGTCCACGACCGGGTGATGCTGGAGCTGTTCCGCGGCTGTATCCGGGGCTGCCGTTTCTGCCAGGCTGGATATGTATACCGGCCGGTGCGGAACAGAACTCCGGATCTGCTGGCCCAGTATGGCAAGCAGGCGCTGGAGGACTCCGGCTATCGCGAGATGACCCTGTCCAGTCTATCCTCCACAGACTACCCCTGCCTGATGGAGCTGTGCGACGACCTTTTGGACTATTGCCAGGCGCGGGACATTGGACTCTCCTTGCCCTCCCTTCGGGCGGATACCTTCTCTATGGGGCTGATGGAACGGCTGCAGCGGGTGCGCAAAGGCGGCCTGACCTTTGCGCCGGAGGCGGGTACGCAGCGCCTGCGGGACGCCATCAACAAAAACCTGCGGGAGGAGGACCTGATGCAGTCCGTCCGCACCGCCTTTACCGGGGGATGGAACGGCGTCAAGCTGTACTTCATGCTGGGACTGCCCACTGAGACGGACGAGGACGTTCTTGGCATTGCCGACCTGGCCCGCAAGGTCTATTTCGCCTGGCGGGAGTGTACCCCCAATCGGGCCCGGGGTGTGCGGATCACCGTGTCCACCTCTTGGTTTGTGCCCAAGCCCCACTCCGCCTTCCAGTGGGAGGCCCAGATCACCCGGGAGGAGTATCAGCGCAGGGTAGACCTGCTGCGGGATGCCTTCCGGCGGGACCGCTCCATTACCTACAACTGGCATGATATCCAGACCAGCTATCTGGAGGCTGTTTTCTCCCGCGGAGATCGCCGTCTGGCCGATGTGCTGGAGTGGGCCTGGAAGCACGGGGCTAAATTGGACTCCTGGTCGGAGTATTTTGATCACCAGCGCTGGATGGATGCTTTGGCCGCCTGCGGCTTAAACGGCGACTTCTACGCCCACAGGGAGCGGGCCAAGGATGAGGTGTTTCCGTGGGCCGTCCCCGACGTGGGCGTCCGGCGGGAGTTCCTATGGCATGAGCGGGAGCTGTGTTATCAGTCTGTGACCACTCCGGACTGCCGCACCCGCTGCTCCGCCTGCGGAGCCAATCAGATGCTGGAGAGGGGGCGGACCTGTGGCTGACCGTATTCTATTTTCAAAATTTGGACGGGCTCGGTTCATCTCTCATTTGGACCTGATGCGAACCATCCAGCGGGCCTTCTTCCGGTCGGGCATCCAGATCAAGCACACCGAGGGATATAACCCGCACCCCTTTGTCTCCATTGCCCTGCCTCTGTCCGTGGGCTATTCCAGCGATTGCGAGATTATGGAATTTGTCCTGTTGGGCGGCGCTTCCTACGAGGATCTGCCAGAAAAGATGAATGCCGTACTGCCCGAGGGAGTCTCTGTGCAGGCCTGCTATCCTGCGGAAAACAAGCTGAAGGAGCTGGCCTACCTCAACTGTATTGTACGGATGGACTATGATAACGGCGTGCCCGAGGCGGCGGAGGCCGCTTGGCGTGAACTGCTCAGCCGGGAGAGCCTGGTCGTGAAGAAAAAATCCAATAAGTCCAAGCTGGGCTATACGGAAACCGACATTATCCCCTTGATCCACCGCTGGACACTGACGGCAGAGGACAAGGCCATCCGGTTGGACATGGTACTGTCCGCCCAGAACCCGGGCCTGAATCCTGTGGTCATCCGGGACGCCTTTTGCGAGGCATATCCGGAGCTGACTCCTGATTTTATGGCGGTTCACCGCAAGGAAGCTCTGGATATCAATGAGAAACCATTCCGGTAAAACCGGCTTGAAAAATCATTTATATGGAGGAATTTACAATGGAGAACATGGAGAATAAGCCCACCCAGCACAGCCTGACCTGGACTGTAACCGACGACATGTGCGCCAAGCGCATCGGCACCGCCGGGGCCAAGATCCTGTCTACCCCCAACATGCTGGCCCTGATGGAGGCCTGCGCGCTGGAGCTGGCCCGGGAGTATCTGGAGGAGGGCGAGACCACTGTGGGCGCCGAGGCCCATATCCGCCACCTGGCTCCCACTCCTGTGGGTATGAAGGTCACCGCTACCGCCACCCTGCGGTCTGTTGAGGGCCGCAAGATGTGGTTCGACCTGGTGGTGAACGACGAAAAGGGCAAGTGCGGCGAAGGTTCTCACCTGCGGGTGAAGGTGGCCAACAAGGACCGCAGCAAGAAGTAATACGCCGGCAGCTGAAGGGGCTTGCCAAAAGCGAGAAACAATGATATAATTTTTCCGCGTTTTTATCGAGCAAACAAACAGAAGGGAACGATAGATAATATGTCCGGACATTCCAAGTGGCACAATATACAGAAAACCAAGGGCGCAGCTGACGCTAAGCGCTCTCAGATCTTCACCAAGATCGCCCGTGAGATGATTGTGGCCGTTAAGACTGGCGGCAGCGGCGACCCCGCCAACAATTCCCGTTTGGCCACCGTTGTGGCCAAGGCCAAGGCCGCTAATATGCCCAACGATAACATCAAGCGCACCATCGAGAAGGCGCTGGGCTCCGGCAACACCGACAGCTTCGAGTCTGTGGTGTACGAGGGCTACGGCCCCAACGGCGTGGCTGTGATCGTAGAGGCTCTGACCGATAACCGCCAGCGTACCGCCCCCGAGGTCCGCCACCTGCTGGACAAGTACGGCAAGGGCCTGGGCGCTACCGGCTGTGTGTCCTGGTCCTTTGATAAGAAGGGCGTCATCGTTATGGACGCCGAGGATCTGGACGAGGATACTGTGATGATGGACGCTCTGGAGGCCGGCGCTGACGATATGCAGGCCGACGATGAGGTGTTCGAGATCACCACCAGCCCCGACGCCTTCAACGATGTAGTTGCTGCCTTGGAGGCCAAGGGCTACACCTTCCTGGAGGCCGAGGTCCGCATGGTGCCCCAGAACTATGTCACGCTGACCAATGAAGAGGACATCAAGAACATGGAGAAGCTCATTGACCTGCTGGAGGACAATGACGACGTGCAGAACGTGTACCATAACTGGGACAACGAGTAAACGACAAGAAAAATCCACCCCTGCGCCTGATGGCGCAGGGGTGGATTTTTGGTTCTTTTTCAGGCTTCCCGCTCCCGAAGCTTGTTTACTGATAAATAGGGAACTGGCGGCACAGCTCGTCCACCTCGCGGCGGACCTGATCGGCGCAGCCGTCGAAGTCCCGGGCCACCTGCCCCATCCAGTGGGCGATCTTTACCATCTCTGCCTCGCGGAAGCCGCGGGAGGTGACGGCAGGGGTGCCCACCCGGATGCCGGAGGTCACAAAAGGCTTCTCGGGGTCGTTGGGAATGGCGTTTTTGTTGGCGGTGATCTGTACTTCGTCTAGGCGATGCTCAAATTCCTTGCCCGTAATCTGGAAGCTGCGGACATCCACCAAGCTCAGATGGTTATCCGTACCGCCGGAGACCAGACGGAAGCCCTCCTTGATCAGCTCTTCCGAGAGGACCTTGGAGTTTTTGATGATCTGCTCCGCGTAAGTTTTGAACTCCGGTTTCAGCGCTTCACCGAAGCAGACCGCCTTAGCGGCAATGATGTGCTCCAAAGGCCCGCCCTGGGTGCCGGGGAATATGGCGGAGTTGATCTTCTTGTAAATAGCCTCGTCGTTGCACAGGATCAGTCCGCCGCGGGGGCCACGGAGGGTCTTGTGGGTGGTAGAGGTAACGACGTCGGCATAGGGAACGGGGGAGGGGTGAAGACCGGCCGCCACCAGTCCGGCGATATGCGCCATATCCACCATCAAATATGCCCCGACCTCGTCGGCGACCGCACGGAATTTCGCAAAGTCAATGGTTCTGGGGTAGGCAGAGGCGCCGGCGATGATCACCTTGGGCTTGCAGGCTTTGGCCATCTCCAGCAGAGCGTCATAGTCGATCCGCTCGTCCTCGCCCAGACCGTAGGGCACGATGTTAAAGTACTTTCCGGAAATATTGACGGGACTTCCGTGGCTCAGGTGGCCGCCGTGGGCCAGATTCATCCCGAGAATGGTGTCGCCCGGCTGTGCCAAGGCGAAGAAGGCGGCCAGGTTCGCATTGGCACCGGAATGGGGCTGAACATTGGCATACCGGCAGCCGAACAGCTGACAGGCCCGCTGCCGCGCCAGCTCCTCTGTTACGTCCACGGCGTAGCAGCCGCCGTAATAGCGGTGGCCGGGATAGCCCTCTGCATATTTGTTCGTCAGACAGGTGCCCATGGCCAGCATGACTCCGGGGCTGACAATATTTTCTGAGGCAATGAGTTCGATGTTTTTCTGTTGACGGGAAAACTCTTTTTGAATGGATGCGCCCACCTCCGGGTCGATCTGTGAGAGGTAAGCCATAATTTCTTGAACAAGCATGCAGGGCCCTCCTTTTATATCAGATACAATATATTGTATCTGATGTGACGGAAAGCACAATTCCCATTATTGCACAAAGAATTTGCTGCATACAGTCGGATATTCTGTGTTTTTCGATATCGTAATTTCTTGCAGTGGGACGATCGTCGATCATGGCTGACCACGCGGCCCTTTGCGCATTTCTATGATCGGGAGAAGCCAACAGCGGACCGCACGAAGTGCAGTCCGCTGTTGCAGTTATGTATATTTGCAGACAAACTGAGCTGTAAATATTAATAAACGGTGAAGCCGCCAAAGCGCTTCACCGTTTATTGATAAGCAGACCTGTAAGCCGGGTTCTGTCTTTTAAGACAGCCATCTATCTCGACGCACCGTTGCCGATGCGCTCAAGCCGCCTCCCCGGGACGGCCGGGCCGGCCTGTATGTCCCTCCACGGCGTTGCTCCGGAATAGAGTTTACAGCGACGGACTGTTCCCAGCCGTCGGGTGAGCTCTTACCTCGCCTTTCCACCCTTGCCTGATCCGGCGCATGCTGCGCGTGAGCGCTGACGCGGCGCGAACCTGGCGGTATATCTCTGTTGCACTTTTCCTGGGGTCGCCCCCGGCGGGTGTTACCCGTTATTCCTTGCCCTTTGGAGCCCGGACTTTCCTCACGAACGGGCCTTTCGCCCCGCCCGCGCGGCTGTCCAGTCTGCTTACCGAACTATCATAGCGGAAAATCATTCCGATGTCAAAGGGTTTTCATTGAATTTCAAAGGACAATATGATAATATAATAAAATAGATTTTTATCCGTCTGAGGATGGTGCACTTCTATCAATACATCGTACTGCTGCAAGGAGGATATTGCGATGCTTACGATCCAGGAATATTTTGATACCCTGCGGGGAAAATCCATTGCCGTTATTGGCATGGGTGTCAGCAATACGCCCCTGATCCGCATGATGCTGCGGGCGGGGCTGAAGGTCACTGTATGCGACAAAGCCCCGCGGGAGAAAATTTCCGAGCAGGCCCGGGAGCTGGAGAGCCTGGGCGCCCGGCTGCGTCTTGGACCGGACTATCTGACCAAACTGTACAAGTTCGATCTGATTTTCCGCACCCCCGGTCTCAGCCCCAACACGCCGGAGCTCAAGGAGGCGGTGGAGCACGGAAGCGTGCTTACCTCCGAGATGGAGCTGTTCTTCCAGCTGTGTCCCTGCACCTTGGTTGGCGTAACCGGCAGCGACGGAAAGACCACGACTACCACGCTGATCTCTGAGTTTTTAAAAGAGGCCGGGAAGAACGTCTATGTGGGGGGCAACATCGGACGCCCTCTGCTGCCCGATGTATCCGGAATGGAGCACGACGACTACGCCGTATTGGAATTGTCCTCTTTCCAGCTGATGACCATGCAGCAGAGCCCCCATATTGCCGTTGTCACAAACCTCTCTCCCAACCATTTGGACTACCACCACACCATGGAGGAGTATACTCAGGCCAAGACCAATATTTTCAGCCACCAGTGCGCTGAGGACCGCGCCGTGTTTAATCAGGACAACGACATCACCCGCCAGCTGGCCAAAACGGCCAAGTGCACGCCCACTATGTTCAGCCGCAAAGAGAAACTGGAGGACGGCGGCGTTTACCTGCGGGATAACGCCATCTGGCTGACCAACGAAATCGGCAGCCGCGAGGTGCTGCCCCTCTCCATGATCCGTATCCCCGGCGTGCACAACATTGAAAACTATATGGCCGCCATTGCTGCGGTGGACGGCATCGTCCCTGATAAATGTGTGCGGGCGGTAGCCCAGCGCTTCACCGGCGTGGAGCACCGCATCGAGCTGGTGCGGGAGCTGGACGGCGTGCGGTATTACAACGACTCCATCGGCACCAGTCCCACCCGGACCCAGGCCTGTCTGCACTCCTTCGAGCAGAAGCTGGTGCTGATTGCCGGCGGCTATGATAAACACATTCCCTTCACCCAGTTTGGCGACGAGGTGGCTCAGCATGTCAAGCTGCTGATTCTGACCGGCGATACCGCTCAGGCTATCCGCGAAGCCGTAGAGCAGGCACCCAGCTATCCGAACAGCGGCATTGAGATCGTTATGGCGGACGACCTGGCCGCCGCGGTGGGACTTGCCCGCGAGAGGGTCAAGGCAGGGGATGTCGTCGTGCTGTCGCCCGCCTGCGCCGCCTTTGACCACTTCAAAAACTTTATGGAGCGGGGCAAGAAGTTCAAGGAGCTGGTCAACCAGCTGTAAGGAGGCACGCCTTGAATTACGAAGAGACACTGGCCCGTCTGTGCGCCATTGGCGCACCCAGCGGGTTTGAGCGCCCCATGGCACAGGCCGCGGCAGAGCTGCTGCGGCCTGTCATGGACGAGGTGAAGATTGACAAGATGGGCAGCGTAGTGGCTGTGCGCCGCTGCGGAAAGGAGAATGCGCCCCGGCTGCTCCTGGATGCCCACCTGGATGAGATCGGCTTTATCATTACCGGCCACGAGGAGGGCTTTTTGCGCTTTGCCCCCTTGGGCGGGGTGGACCCTCGGATGCTGCCTGACCGGGAACTGACGATTCTGACTCAGCCGCCCATCACCGGCGTGGTAGCCTGTATGCCGCCCCATGTTCTGTCTGACGAAGAACGTGACAAATCGCTGCCGATCCAGGAGCTGTTCATTGATGCAGGGCTATCTCAGGAGCAGGCCAAAGCCCGTATCCCCGTTGGTACTCCTGCGGTGTACCGTGCGGGATGCGCTCCCCTGGGGGAGCACAAGCTGTGCGGCAAGGCTTTGGACGACCGCGCCTGTCTTGCCGTTCTGATCGATGCCGCCCAGCAGCTGCTGGGGGAGAAGCTGGACGTAGATCTGTATATTTTGGGTTCGGTTCAGGAAGAAGTCCACGGTACAGGGGCGATTACCGCGGCCTATGGCATCGTGCCGGACCTCTGTGTGGCTGTGGATGTGACCCACGGTTCCAGCCCGGACGCCCCTAAGGACGAAACCTTCCCGCTGGGCGGCGGCCCTACGGTCGGCCTTGGCCCTAACTGCACCAAATGGATGGGCGAGCGCTTCTGCGCTAAGGCGGAGGAACTCTCTATCCCATACAGCGTGGAGGTTATGCCCGGCCACTCCGGAACAAACGGTTGGGATCTTCAGATCACGCGGGAGGGCGTGGCCACGGCGGTGCTGTCTGTGCCTCTGCGGTATATGCATACCCCTCTGGAGACCATTCACCGGGATGATTTGACGGCTGCTGCCCGCTTGCTGGCCGCCTTTGTCAAGGATTTGGGGAAGGAGGTGCCCACCTATGCTTGAACTGCTGAAGCAGCTCTGTCTGCTCAACGGCGTGTCCGGAGATGAAGGAGAGGTGCGCGCCTTTCTCCGGGCTCAGGCGGAGCCCTATGCTGATTCCATCCGAACCGATGCTCTGGGCAACCTGATTGTATTCAAGCAGGGAGCCAAAGCCACAGGGAACCGTCTGCTGCTGGCGGCCCATATGGATGAGGTTGGCCTTATCATCACCCATGTAACTGACGAGGGATTTTTGAAATTCGGTTTTGTGGGCGGCGTCGACCGGCGGATTGCCATCGGAAAGCCCGTTGTGCTGGGATCTGACAGGGTGCCGGGCATTATCAGCTTGAAAGCCATCCATTTGACGGATAAGGCGGAGCTGAAAAAAGTGCCTAAAACGGACAGCCTCTATATCGACATTGGAGCGGGCAGCAGGGAAGAGGCCCTGAAAAAGGTTCCCTTAGGCACCTACGGCAGCTTTGTCAGCCAGCCGGAGGAGTTCGGTGACGGGTTCTTCAAGGCACGGGCCATTGACGATCGCATCGGCTGCGCTATTATGCTGGAGCTGCTGAAAGAGGAACTCCCCCTGGATGTGACCTTTGCCTTTACAGCTCAGGAAGAGGTCGGAACCAGAGGGGCCTTTGGCGCGGCCTTTTCCGTTACGCCCCAGGTCGCCCTGGTGCTGGAGACGACTACCGCCGCCGATCTCCCCGGCGTGGACAGCCATCGTCGGGTGTGCGCCCCGGGGAAGGGGCCGGTCATCTCCTATATGGATGGCAGCACCATCTATGACCGGGGCCTGTTTGAGGACCTGCGCCGTCTGGCGGAGGACAACGGAATTCCTTGGCAGACCAAAGAGTATATTGCCGGGGGCAATGACGCACGAACCATCCAGCGCACGAAGCAGGGGGTTCGGGTAGCCGCCATGTCTGCCGCCACCCGGTATCTCCACGCGCCCAGCAGCGTGGCCAGCGTGGCTGATTTTAAGAATATGCAGGAGCTGACCCGCCTGTTTCTGCTTGACCAGGCGCGGCAGGCGAACTAAGGAGCAACGAAAATGAGTCTGAGTATCTTAGAGCTTATTTCTAAACTGACTGCGGTCCATGGCCCCTCCGGAGACGAGAGGGCGATTCGGGAATTGATTGCCGAATTGGCCAAGCCCTTTGCAGACGAGATCACTTCCGACGTGATGGGGAATCTTGTTGTACACAAAAAGGGAAGCGGTCCTAAAATTATGTTTGCCGCCCATATGGACTCCATCGGCTTGATCGTCACCCACATTGAAAAGGAGGGCTTCCTCCGGGTGGGCAAGTTGGGGGGCATCTCTCCCAAGGATGTGCTGAACACCCGTGTCCGCTTCAAAAACGGCGTGCGCGGCGTGCTGGTGGCCGAAGAGAAGACAGAAGACAAGGTGAAGCTGGAGGACTGCTATATCGACATCGGTGCCCGGGATGAGGAGCAGGCCCGCACGCTGGTACAGGTGGGGGACACCGCCGTGTATGACACCGCCGTGTATAACACTGCCGTGGCTGAGGTTAACGGCCGCGTGATCTCCCCCTATCTGGATGGCCGCATCGCCTGCGCCGTCCTGCTAAAGGCGATGGAGCAGGTCACCGCCCGTGAGAATGACCTGTATTTTGTCTTTACCGTGCAGGAGGAGGTAGGCACCCGGGGAGCAAAGACGGCCGCCTGGACCATTGACCCGGACTATGCCATCGCCGTAGACGTGACCGACGTGGATGATACCCCCGGCGCTGCCCGGTATGGTACTTGTAAACTGGGCTGCGGTGCCGGCATCAAGGTGATGGACCATTCTGTGATCTGCCACCCTGAAGTGGTGGACGCACTGGAGCGGTGTGCCCGGGACAAGGGAATTGCCGTTCAGCGGGATATTCTCCGAGCCGGCGGTACCGATGCCGGCCCCATCCATGTTAGCCGGACCGGTGTACGCACCGGCGGCATCTCTATCCCGTGCCGATATGTCCATACCCCTGCCGAAATCGCGGATTTGAACGACTGCGCAGCCTGCGTAGAGCTGGCGGTCGCCTTTGCCCGCAGCCAGATGACTGCAATTTGAGCAAAATACAATAAAACAGACAGGAAGAAAGTAATATGCCTTTACAGATTTCAAACCATATCAAACAGTTGGGGCTTCAGGCACGGCAGGAACTGAGCGAACAATTTGCCCGCATTGATGCCATTGCCGAGGAAAACAGTCAGCGGGTGTTGGAAGCATTTCAGGACCACCGGGTGGCCGAGGCCTATTTTTCGGGGACCACAGGCTACGGCTATGATGACCAGGGCCGGGATAAATTAGACGAGATTTATGCCCAGATTTTTGGTACAGAGGCCGCACTGGTGCGTATCCAGTTTGTCAACGGCACTCACGCCATCACCTGTGCTCTGTTTGGAGCGCTGAAGGCGGGGGATGTGCTGTTGTCCGCAGTGGGCGCCCCCTATGACACCATGCTGGGTGCCATCGGCGTGGTGGACAAGGGTCACGGCTCCTTGAAGGACTACGGCGTCGAGTACCGTCAAGTGGATCTGGTTGACAACAAACCCGACCTGGAGGGCATGGCCAAAGCCGCCGCTGACCCCAAGGTGAAGGTGGTGCTGATCCAGCGCTCCAAGGGCTACGCCACCCGGGCATCCCTGTCCGTGGCAGAGATCGGAGAGATGATCCGGGTCATCAAAGCCGCCAACCCGAATGTGTCTGTGATTGTAGATAACTGCTACGGCGAGTTTGTAGAGACCATCGAGCCCACCCACGTGGGGGCTGACCTGGTGGTAGGCTCTCTCATCAAGAATCCCGGTGGTGGTTTGGCACCCACCGGCGGCTATCTGGCCGGTCGTCGCGACCTGGTAGAGGGCGCGGCTATGCGCCTGACTGTGCCCGGCATCGGCGGCGAGTGCGGCTGTACTCTGGGGCAGAACCGACTGCTGTATCAGGGCTTGTTCCTGGCCCCCCATACGGTGGCTCAGGCGGTGAAGACCGCTGTGTTTGCAGCTCGGGTCATGGAGCTGATGGGATATGAAGCTGAGCCCAAGTCCACAGATATCCGCCATGATATCATCCAAATGATCCATATGCGCCAGCCGGAGGCACTGAAGAAGTTCTGCAAGGGAATCCAGATGGGCGCTCCCGTGGACTCCTATGTAACACCGGAGCCGTGGGATATGCCCGGCTATGACAGCCAGGTGATCATGGCCGCCGGCGCCTTTGTGCAGGGGGCTTCCATCGAACTGTCCGCCGATGCCCCCATGCGCCCGCCTTATACGGTGTATCTTCAGGGCGGCCTGACCTTTGAGTCCGGCAAGCTGGGCATCCTGCTGGCGGCCCAGCAGCTGCTGGAGGAATAAGCCGAGCTCTGGCCGGAATACTCTGCCTTAGGGGGTGAGAGTATGGGCCGGCGATGGAAGGCTGTCCGACGTGAGCTGGGTCTGCTGTCCCGACACCGCCGGGACGGGCGGCACAATTATGGGTTTCTGACGCTTATACTGGCAGTGAGCCTCACCTGGGGCGGGATTCATACCATCCAGAGCCGTCTGCGGCCCGTAGTTGAGGCTGCCGCTCAGATGCAGATCCACGATATGGTCACCGAGACTGTCCAGCAGACGGTGCTTCGTCTGCTGGACAGTTTGACCTATGGCGACCTGACCGTTATACAGCGGGGAAACGACGGACAGATCGTCAGTCTGACCGCTGATACGCTTAAAATGAACCGCTTGCGGGCAGAACTGGAAGTTTCTGTTTTAGAGGCTGTGCGCGGATTACGGACGGCCGGATTGGCCGTCCCTGTGGGCAGCTTGCTGCATTTGGACCTGTTCTGGGGGTGCGGACCGTCTATCCAACTGCGCTCTCTGTGGGTGGGGACGGTGGAAGCCTCCTTTGACAGTGAGTTCGACAGCGCCGGAGTGAATCAAACCAGACATCGGATTTGGCTGGAGCTCCAAGTTCCGGTGCAGGTTATGCTGCCCGGAGGAATGCTGGAGACCACAGTAGTCACCCGGCTGCTGGCTGCGGAGACGATTATTGTGGGGCAGGTCCCGGACGCCTATCTGGAGGTTACCAAGCAATAGAGGATATACCATCAAATATGAGTGCGATTCATTATGCTATTTGGTGCATGGGCAACATCTGGGGCTATGTTCTTCAGATGCTGCCCTGTGTCTGCCTGGCACCGCTGGCCTATGCCGCAGTGCTGCCTTACCGGCGGAGACGCTTGAAACGTTTGGGGCTGGTCAGCTCAAAATGTCGGGAGAGCGCCCTGCTGCTGTTTATGATGTTCTGCGCCGGACTGGCGGCCCTGACGCTGTTCCCGGCCGGATTCTGGACTGTGGCCCGCTGGACCGCTGTTTTGAAGGGAGAACAGCCCCTTTTCCCGGCTGTGGACTGGCAGCTGCAGTTGGCGACCTTACAGCTGCATCCATTTCAAGAGATTTTACGGGGTCTTCGGGGTGGATGGGTACTGTTTTTGGTGATCGCTAATGTGGGGATTTTTATGCCGGTGGGCTTTTTTACTGCCCTTCTGTGGCGGAGGCCCAGGTGGTGGAGGTCTCTTTTCGCAGGATTGTTGACCTCCGGTTTTATCGAATTGGTTCAGTTTTTCATTAGCCGCAGCAGTGATATCGACGATGTCATACTGAATACGGCCGGAGCATTCGTGGGTTTCTGGGTGTTCGCCGTGGTGAACGCCCTGTTTCCGCGTCTTGCCGCTCAATTTCAATGCCGTGAAAGGACGGAGCTATGATGGATGATTTATCTGAGATTCAACAGCTGCGCCGGGAGCTGATCCAGGCGGGGCACGAATACTATGTTCTGGATGCCCCAACCATGTCTGATTACGATTATGACCACAAGCTCCGCCGTCTGGAAGAACTGGAGGCCCGGCATCCGGAGGCCATCACGCCGGATTCGCCGACCCAACGGGTGGGCGGCGAGGCGGTATCCTCCTTTGCGCCTGTAACCCACCGGGTTCCGCTGGAATCGCTTCAGGATGTATTTGATTTTGATGAGGTGCGCGCCTTTGATAAACGGGTACGGGAAACGGTTCAGGATGCCGCCTATATGACCGAACCCAAGGTGGACGGCCTGTCTGTGGCGCTGGAGTATCGGGACGGCCTGTTTGTCCGGGGGGCTACCCGGGGTGACGGGCAAGTGGGGGAGGATGTAACCGAAAATCTGCGGACCATCAAATCCATCCCGCTGCGTATTCCGGACAGCGTGGGCGGTTTGATCGTCCGCGGTGAGGTCTATATGCCCAAGAAGGTGTTCCATGCACTGAACGAGGAACGGGAGCGCAGGGGGGAAGCCCTGTTTGCAAATCCCCGGAACGCTGCGGCCGGCTCCCTGCGGCAGCAGGATCCGAAGGTTGCTGCCGCGCGCCATCTTGACATTGCGGTGTTTAACGTACAGTGGGCGGAAAGCGTTCAGTTCAAAACCCACGGAGAGACGTTGAATTACCTGAAAACAAAGGGCTTTAAAGTAATACCGCATTACAGCTGCCAGACCATCGAGCAGGCGGTTGAGCATATCCGGGAGATCGGGGAAGGACGGGATAGCTTCCCCTTTGACATCGATGGAGCCGTCATTAAAGTGGACAGGCTGGACCAGCGGGAGAAGCTGGGTTCGACAGCGAAGTTTCCCCGATGGGCGGCAGCCTATAAATATCCGCCGGAGGTAAAGCCCTCTCGGGTGCTGGATATTGTCGTACAGGTGGGCCGCACCGGCGTTCTTACGCCGAAGGCGGTGCTGACTCCGGTGCGTTTGGCGGGTACTACGGTAACCAACGCTACTCTGCACAACCAGGACTTCATCTCTGAAAAAGACATCCGCATTGGGGATACCGTATTGGTTCGAAAAGCGGGGGAGATCATTCCTGAGGTGCTGTCCGTGGTGACCGAAAAGCGACCCCCGGAGGCGCAGCCCTATATTCTGCCCAAGACCTGTCCCGTCTGCGGGGCTCCGGTGGAACGGGACGAGGATGGCGCCCATGTCCGCTGTACCGGAGCGGAATGTCCGGCCCAGCTGCTGCGAAATCTGACCCATTTTGCCAGCAGAGATGCCATGGACATCGACGGCTTGGGCGTAGCGGTAGTGGAAAATCTGGTCGGCGCCGGTTTGATCAAAACCCCAGGCGACCTCTACTTTCTGAAAGAGGAGGACGTGGCCGGACTGGAGCGGATGGGAAAGAAATCTGCTCAAAATCTGCTGGCGGCCATTGAACGATCTAAGTCTAATGATCTGTCCCGGCTGATTTACGCCTTTGGAATCCGGCAGGTGGGGCAGAAGGCCGGCAAGATTCTGGCGGCCAGGTTCCATACCTTGGAGGCGCTGGAAAACGCTGCGCTGGAGGAATTGACCGCTGTAGATGATATCGGTGCCATCACTGCCCAAAGTATTTTGGAGTGGATGGCCAGCCCCCAGAGTAAGCATCTGATCCAGCGTCTGGCCCAGGCGGGCGTCAATATGACGGCGGCGGAACAGGGGAGCGACCAGCGTTTTGCCGGGATGACCTTTGTATTCACCGGCGCATTGGAGAAATTTACCCGGGACGAGGCTGCCGCTATGGTGGAGGACCGTGGGGGCAAATCTGCTTCCTCCGTGTCGAAAAAAACCTCCTATGTAGTGGCGGGGGAGGCTGCGGGCTCTAAGCTGCGGAAGGCCCAGGAGCTGGGCGTGACCGTACTGACCGAGGATGAATTTCTGGCCCTGCTGAAGTAAAGGAAATACAAAGAATTTTTTGGGTACTTCCATCAAGCTTCCTTCCCGAACGGGCGGGAGACCTGATGGAAGCCCCGAGTTCAGAGAGAAATGAAGGGGTTCCAATGGATAAAAAACCGCTGCCGACGGTGGCAAGTCTGCCCCTGCCCGTTTACCTTTTAGCGCTGACCCTGACGCTGCTCTGTATGGTGTTGGACTGCGTCCCGCCCAACCTGGTGGGGGCCTTTCTGCTGCTGATGGTGCTGGGGGAGGGACTGAGTAAGCTGGGCAACACCATTCCCGTGGTCAAGACCTATCTGGGCGGTTCTGTGGTATGTATTTTCGGCGGAGCGCTTCTGGGATACAGCGGTTTGATCCCTGCGGGGGCCGCCCAACTGATGGACAGCTTTGTCAATCAGCAGGGGTTTTTGATTTTTTACATCTCTGCCCTGATCACAGGCAGCCTGTTCAGCATTGACCGCGACCTGCTGTTGAAGGGGGCCGTGCGCCTGGTGCCTGTGGGGTTGGTGTCTATTTTCTCCGGTGTGATGGTGTGCGGCCTGATGGGCGTACTGGGCGGCAGCAGTTTCTGGGATAATATTCTATACATTGCCGTGCCCATGACCAGCGGCGGCATGACTGCGGGCACAGTTCCGCTGTCCCAGACCTTTTCGGAGGTATTAGGCGTGGACTCCGGAGACATTCTCACCCGAATGGCGCCCGCTACTGTGCTGGGCAACTGTTTGGCCATTGTCTTTGCTGGATTGCTGAACAATCTTGGTCAGCGCCGGCCGGAGCTGACCGGGAACGGCCAGTTGGTAAACGACGGTCAACCGCCCCGCAAGGTGGACCACGGAAAACCGACTTTGGCGTCCATGATGGCAGGGCTGCTGCTCTCCCTCGGCTTTTATGCCTTGGGGGAACTGTGCCGCCGCTTTTTCCCGGTCATCCCTGTCTACGCATGGATGGTCATTCTGATCATTGCGGTAAAGACGCTGCGGCTCATGCCGCAGCAGCTTGAGGACGCTGCCTGTCACTGGGGCGATTTCGCCATCAAGGCGTGGACGGCAGCGGCCCTGTTTGGCATTGGCGTAACGCTTATTGATCTTGAAACCATCTCCCACAATATGACCCTGTACTATTTCCTCACGGTTCTGGTGGTGGAGCTGGTCATCACTGGGGTAGCGGCCGGGGCGGGAAAGCTGATCGGTTTCTATCCGCTGGAAAGCGCGGTATGCGGCATGTGCAGCACCAATATGGGCGGCAGCGGCAACGTGGCTGTGCTGTCCGGGGCTCACCGCATGGAGCTGCTGCCCTTTGCTCAGATCATTACCCGGGGCTGCGGTGCATTGATGCTTACCATAGGCGGCATTTTAGTTCACTTGGTCGGGTAACAAACATATAAGAGAAAGAGGTGGTCTCCTTGCGTCGCGCTGGAGTCCTGATGCATATTTCATCCTTGCCGTCTCCCTATGGTATCGGAACCATGGGGCGGGTGGCCCGGGACTTTGTTGATTTTCTGGCGGATGGGGGACAGAGCTGCTGGCAGCTGCTGCCCATTGGCCACACCAGTTATGGAAATTCTCCCTATCAGGCATTTTCCTCCTATGCGGGGAATCCCTATTTCATTGATCTGGACGAATTGGCGGCCCAAGATCTGCTGCTTCCTGAGGAGTATCGGAATTTGGATTGGGGGAATGACCCCGCTCGGGTGGACTATGCCCGGCAGTATCAGAACCGTTATTCCGTACTGCGCTTAGCCTGTCGCAGGCTATGGGCACGGGAAGGGGAGAGGGTGGCTCAGTTTTCCCGGGAAAATGCCCAGTGGCTGCCGGACTACGCGCTGTTTATGGCGCTGAAACGCAGCCACGGCGGTGTGTCCTGGCAGGAGTGGCCGGAGGAGGAGCGCCTGCGGCATCCGGCGGCCCTGGAGCACGCCCGGCAGGAGTTGGCCGCCGAAATCGAATTCTGGAGCTGTGTACAGTACCTCTTTTTCCGGCAGTGGGATGCCCTGAAAAAGTATGCCAACTGTCGCGGGATCACATTGATCGGTGATCTGCCCATCTACGTGGCAGGAGACAGTGCCGACGTATGGGCCGCTCCGGAGCAGTTTCAACTGGACGAGGATTGCCGCCCTAAGGCGGTGGCCGGCTGTCCGCCGGATGCCTTTTCCGCCGACGGTCAGCTGTGGGGCAACCCGCTGTTCGATTGGGAACGGATGAAAGGGGAGGGCTATGCCTGGTGGCTGCGCCGTATCGGGTTTCAGTTCCGCCTGTATGATACTTTGCGCATCGACCATTTTAGAGGCTTCGATGCTTATTATGCCATCCCGGCCAAAGATACCACTGCGCGGAACGGCCAGTGGCGCCAAGGGCCCGGTATCGACTTTTTTCACGCAGTACAGCAGGCCTTGGGGCAGAAAGACATTATCGCGGAAGACCTGGGCTATCTGACTGACTCTGTGCGGCAGCTGCTGCGGGAAACAGGTTATCCCGGCATGAAGGTGCTGGAGTTCGCCTTTGCAGACCGGGAAAACGGCAGCGATTATCTGCCCCATTGCTACACACCCCACTGTGTGGTCTACACCGGCACCCACGACAACGACACCATTCAAGGCTGGATGCGTTCCGCTGCGCCTTGTGAGGTGGAGTATGCCAAAGACTATCTGCGCCTGTCTGAGCGAGAGGGGTACCACTGGGGGATGATCCGTTCCGCTTGGGCCTCCGCCGCTGATCTGGCGGTGATCCAGCTGCAGGACCTGCTTGGCTTGGGCAGCGAGGGGCGCATGAACCACCCCGCCACCACCAGCGGAAACTGGGAATGGCGCACGCTGCCGGGCAGCTACGGCCCGGTTCTGGCCCGGCGGCTCCGGGAGGAGACCCGCACCTATCAGCGTCTGAACCGTCGCTGAGATAGAGAACAAAGAACGCCCCCTGTTTTCAGCCTGAAAAGCCGAAAATAGGGGGCGTTTTGATCGTTAATTATGAGTTTTCTTCGGTTTCTGTTACTTTTTCGGTCGATTTCTCCGCCTTTTTCTTTTTGACCGATGCCAGCGGGTTCGCTTTTGCTGCGATACGCAGGTCATCGCTGTCCACGTGGGTATAAATCTGAGTTGTGTTCAAATGATCGTGTCCAAGAACCTCTTGCAGGGTGCGCACATCTACGCCGTTTTGCAGCATCAGGGTGGCCGCCGTGTGCCGCAGTTTATGGGAAGAGTACTGGGAGCTGTCCAGCCCCGCATCTGCCAGATGCTTCTTCACCAGTTTGTGGACCGCAGCCTTGGACAATCGGCAGCGGCGGGTGGGCGAGACGAACAGGGCATTTTCATTGACCAGAGTAATCATATTTCGTTCTACCAGCCAGTCCTGAATGGCTTTCTGGCACGCGTCGTTCAGAAAGAGAATACGCTCCTTATTGCCTTTGCCCAAAACACGGAGTTGATCGTCTCGAACATCTGTTACATTCAATCCCACAAGCTCAGAAATGCGGAGGCCGCAGTTCAGAAACAGGGTCAAAATACAGTAATCCCGCACCTGGTTGGCGCCCTCTACATGGTTCAGCAAGGAGAGACTTTCTTCCAGATTCAGGTAGCGAGGAAGAGTTTTCTTCAGTCGGGGGGACTCCAGATCCTGCATCGGGTTTTCCGTCAGGAGCTTGGCCTTGGTCGTCAAGTATTTATAAAAGGACCGGATCGCGGCGATTTTTCTGGCCCGGGAGGCGGCGTTCAGGCCGTAATGCTCATCGGAACTGCTGGGGTGAACAATGCGGTCACGGGACAAGTAGCTCATGTAGGCATAGACATCCTGGAGCGTTACGGACCGTACAAAGGCCAGATCGACGTCTTGAATAGAAATCTGGTCAAAGGGTGTGTCCGCAGAGACGAGCCGCCGGTCCAGCTTTAAAAAGCGAAAAAAATTGCGCAGGTCCAGATAGTATTCATCAATCGTGCGTTTAGAATGTGCTTGAATCGTCTCGTGATACACTAAAAAATCACGGATGATCGCAGGAGCTTCCGCGCGGAAATCCATGTCCAAACCGGAGGAAGGGCCAAAATCCGGGAATTAGCCTCCACTCAAGTCAACAAAATTTTTATTTTGTTGACTTGTTGAGATTCCCAAAACAGGGCCTTCCCCCTGCACCCCCTATCTCAAATCGAAACTTTTTAGACCAGTATAGACGTTCTTACGGAACAAGTCAACCAAACGCAGTTTGAGATACACTTTTTCCAGGCGTCGTGCCGATGCAGTTCGCTTTTGCTTTTGCCTCTCTATGTTTCAACATGGGCCGGCTGGAATGCAGTCAGGGATGAATCTCATTCGCGCATTCTCTCGATCCGCTTATGCTGGAACGTTTAGACTCGTGTTCGGCCCGCCCTATTATCTGAGCCTGTTTGAAGCCTCGCTCAGCTTGGCCGTTAAGCTGCGCTCGAATTCTCCCTCTTCCTGTCCAGTTCGACGTTGGATATTTTAAATAAATGTGCGCAGATAAATTTGACGGATTTGTCAGTTGACTTTTTCATCACTGCCCCGTATCATAAACAATAGATTAAGGAACAAGCTTTTGCTTAATTAAGCTTGCCGATGGAATTGCAATAACAGAAAGGGGCGGTCGTATGACTCAGCGGGAGCGGCAGCTGCTGAGCTGGATTCAGGAAAATCCCCTGATTTCCCAACAGGAGCTGGCCGATAAGGCGGGGATCACACGGTCCTCTGTTGCGGTACATATCTCTAATTTGATGCGAAAAGGGCACATTTTAGGGAAAGGTTATCTGTTGAAAGAACAGGAATATGTGGTGGGTATTGGTGCGGCCAACGTGGATGTCCACGGGCGGAGCAAGGCCCCAATTAACCTGCGGGACAGTAATCCGGGACACATGAATGTGTCGGCGGGCGGTGTTACCCGAAATGTCTGCGACAATTTGTCCCGGCTGGGGGCGCCGGTCAAGCTGATCACGGCCCTGGGCGATGACATCTACGCGCAGCAAATCAAGACAGACTGTGCCGCGGCAGGCATTGACCTAAGCCACAGCATGAAGGTAGAAAATCACCCCTCCTCTACCTATATTTCGATTCTGGATGAGAAGGGCGATATGCTGGTCGCTATGAGCGACATGTCTGTACTCCAGAAAATGAGTGTAGACTTTTTAGAGAGTAAGGCGGGCGTGATCAACGGCGCAAAGATCATCACCTGCGACAGCGGTCTTCCGGCGGAGACACTGCTGGGCATTCTGGAGCTGTTTGGCGACCAGCAGCCGGTATTTGTGGACCCGGTCTCCTGCGCTTATGCGGCTAAAATCAAGCCCTTTGTAGGGAAATTTCACACCATCAAGCCCAACCGCATGGAGGCCGAAATTCTAAGCGGCGTAGAGATCCGCAGCGACGACGACCTGAAGCGGGCGTGCAGTGTGATCTTGGAAAAAGGCGTACAGCGGATCTTCGTCAGTTTGGGCGAGGACGGCTGCTTCTATATGGATCAGCAGGGCCGCCAGCTGCACCGCAAGCTGAAGCCTCTGGATCAAATGGTCAACGCCACCGGCGGCGGCGACGCCTTCATGGCGGCAGTGATTTACTCCTACCTCCATGACCTGAATCTTGACCAGACTTTGGACTATGCCCTGGCGGCAGGACTTGCGGCTATTTCCCATGAACGTACGATCAATCCCTATATAAGCATTGATATGCTGGAAAAAATCTTAAAGGAGCGTAAATAAAATGGAACTGAACAAGTATTTGAGCATTACCCCTGAGATCAAGGAAGCCCTGGAGGCCGGTAAGCCCGTGGTGGCCCTGGAGAGCACCATCCTCAGCCACGGTATGCCCTACCCCGAGAACGTGGAGTTTGCCCACAAGGTGGAAGAGATCGTCCGGGGCGAGGGCGCCATCCCCGCTACCACCGCCATCATCGGCGGCAAGCTGAAGGTGGGCCTGAACTCTGAAGAGCTGGAGATCATGTGCAAAGCTGACGGTGTGGGTAAGGTCAGCCGCCGCGATGTGGCCGTCTATCTGGCCACCGGCAAGACCGGCGCCACCACCGTGGCTACCACTATGATCATCGCCGCCATGGCGGGCATCAAGGTGTTCGCCACCGGCGGCATCGGCGGCGTTCACCGCGGCGCCCAGGAGACCTTTGATATCTCCGCCGACCTGCAGGAGCTGGCCAAGACTCCGGTAGGCGTTGTTTGCGCCGGCGCTAAATCCATCCTTGATATCGGCCTGACGCTGGAGTATCTGGAAACCATGGGTGTTCCTGTTCTGGGTATGGGCACCGACGACTTCCCTGCCTTCTACTGCCGTAAGAGCGGTTACAAGGTAGATTTCAATGTGGAGAGCCCCGAGATGGCCGCCAACATCCTGCACACCAAGTGGGAGGCCGGCATGGAGGGCGGCGCGGTACTGGCCAACCCCATTCCTCAGGAGTATGAGCTGGACTTCGACGAGATGGAGGGTGTGATCAACAAGGCTCTGGCTATGGCCAAGGAGCAGGGCATCCACGGCAAGGCCACTACCCCCTTCCTGCTCAGTCACATCAAGGACCTGACCCACGGGGTCGCCTTCGCCTCCAATGTCCAGCTGGCATACAATAACGCCAGAATGGCTTCTAAGATCGCGGTGGCTATGACCAAGCTGAAGTAAAATTCATTTATACGACAAAACGATCGCCGGTCCATACAGACCAGCGATCGTTTTTTTTGTAGGGGCGGCCTGCGGCCGCCCGATCAAGCTCACAGAATGGCAGCCAATGCCTCTCGAATGTTGGACACCCGGATCAGCTCCAGCCCCTCCGGCGGGGTCAGACGGCCCTGTACCCGCTTCGGGATCAGGCACTTGGTAAAGCCCAGACGGCGCACCTCGCTCAGGCGCTGCCCCAAGGCACTTACCGCCCGCAGTTCTCCTGTCAGACCCACCTCCCCAATGGCGGCCAGGTCGTTGGGCACCACCCGGTCGCGGAAGCTGGAGGCTACCGCCAGTACGGCGGCCAAGTCTGCCGCCGGCTCGTCCAGACTCAGGCCGTTGACCACATTAAAATAGGCATCACAGCCGCTGACCAAAAGACCACCGCGCTTTTCCAGCACCGCCAGCAGCAGCATAGCTCGGTTGTAATCCATGCCATTGCTTACCCGGCGCGGATTGCCATAGGAGGAGGGCACTACCAGCGCCTGGATCTCCGCCAGAACCGGACGGTTGCCCTCCATCACGCAGGTGACGCAGGTGCCGGGAGCCCCCTCCGGCCGCCCGGCCAGCAGCGCCTCTGAGGGGTTGGGGACCTCGGTCAGGCCTACATCCTCCATCTCAAAGACGCCGATCTCGTTGGTGGCTCCGAATCGGTTTTTGGCCGCCCGCAGGATGCGGTATGCCATCTGCCGTTCCCCTTCAAAATATAGGACGCAGTCCACCATATGCTCCAGCACCTTAGGGCCGGCAATGGAGCCCTCTTTGTTTACATGGCCAATTACAAACACAGTCAGCCCCTCCCCCTTTGCCAACTGCATCAGAGCCATGGTACACTCCTTTACCTGGCTGATACTTCCGGCGGGAGAGGTCACGTCTCCGTGGTACAGGGTTTGGATGGAGTCCACGATCAGAATATCGGGGGTGGTGTCGTGGACCGCGTCAATGACCCGTTCCAGGTTGGTTTCAGACAGAAGATACAGGCCCTCTCCCCTCACCTGCAGCCGCTGGGCCCGCAGCTTGATCTGCCGTTCCGATTCCTCGCCGGATACATACAGTACCTTGGCAAAGCGGGACAAATTGTCGCAGATCTGCAGCATCAGAGTGGACTTGCCAATACCTGGGGCGCCGCCTACCAGCACCAGAGAGCCCTTTACCGCACCGCCGCCCAACACCCGGTCCAGCTCACCCATACCCGTGGAGAAACGCAGCTCGTCACCCAATTCGATCTCGGACATGGGCTTTGGCATACTGACCGGGCCGCCTAAGCCGGAGCTGCGGGTGATCCCTGCTCCGCTGCGCTTTGACGTCCGCTCCGCAGGGCGCTCTACGATGGTATTCCATGCTCCGCATGCGGAGCACTTTCCCTGCCACTTGGGCGTTTCGTTGCCGCATTCTGTACAGTAAAAAACCGTCTTGACTTTCATGTTTTGCTCCTTGCAGCCCAGCAGGCACGTTTCATTTGCGATATTGTAACAGATTTTCCCGGAAATGTAAATGTTCAGCCTATGGTTCTGGATAGGGCACAGGACAGCACCACTGCAATTTTTGTCTGATACTCCGGGGTGAGCAGTTGGGCCTCCTCCTTCGGATTGGTCAGGAATCCGCACTCCACCAGAATCGCCGGACAGGTGATATGGTTCATCAAATAGATCTCCTTGGGAATCTCTTTGGCGTTCCGCTGGTTGTCTGGCTGCAGGGCCGTCCGGACAGCTTGCTGGACTGCCTCAGCCAGGGCCTGAGAGCCCGCCGTGGGGGCGAAAAACACTTGGGTGCCATGGTATTTGCCCTGGGGAAAGCTGTTCTGATGAATGCTGACCAAAACGGTGTTTTCTTCCCGCTGGATCTCCTCCACCCGATTGTGCAGATCGGATACCTTCTTCTCGCGAAGGCTTCCTGCACCTTCGCTGTAAAGGGAAATATCCTGCCGCCTTAAAGGCTGCGTCGGTATTCCGCATAGAGCCAAAATCTCCTCCATACGCAGGGTGATTGCCAGGTTGATCTGGCTCTCTGGTACTCCGGTCAACGAAACTGCCCCGCCATCCTCTCCCCCGTGGCCGGCATCTAACACCAAACGGATTGGGAACAGTTTCATCGTCAGGCTCTCCGCACCCATTACAGACTCCGCAGCTCTGTTGGTTTGGAGTGGTAAACATACTGCTGCGGCGAATGCCAGCAGAATCGGCAGTACAAGGGCCCTCGCTCTGTTCATTTCTCCACCACCTCTACCCTATTTCTATGGCTGCTGTTTCTGCGGCATGAACCGATTTGTGACCAATCCTCTTCCGGGACCATAGAATGGTCTGACCCCTGTGGTCTGAATCAATAAGGAGGGATCTCCATTGAATAGCAACAACGGCGGCACTGCGTCCAACTGTCCGGATCGGTGCGGCACGATGCCTGCCTGCGCACCTCTGGCTGTGCCCTATGTACCCTTTCAGCAGGATGCGCCGCAGAAATACAGCCAAAGCGACGCGCTCAGCAACGGGACCCTGTTTCCGGGATTAAACCTTCCCTTCCACCTGAAGGTGGATGGAAGCACGTTACCTGCTACACCGCTGGCGGAGCTGCAAGCGTTGGAATTTGTTGTGCTGGAACTGGGCGTCTATTTGGATACCCATCCCGAAGACGAGGAGGCATTCCAGCTGTACCGTCAGTATGTGGCCATGGAGCGCTCGGCAAAAGCCGCCTACGAGGATGCCAACGGCCCGCTGATGAAGGACTCCACTGCCAATTACGAGAGCTATCGCTGGCTGCGCGACCCGTGGCCCTGGAACTTCCAGCAGAACGAGGTGAAGTGAATCATGTTTGTTTATGAAAAAAAACTGCAGTTTCCGGTAAAAATCGCCACTCCTAACCCCAAACTGGCCGCCTTTATTATCAGCCAGTACGGCGGTCCGGACGGCGAACTGGGTGCGTCAATGCGGTATCTCTCTCAGCGATACTCTATGCCTTATGAAGAGGCCAAGGGACTGCTGACGGATATCGGCACAGAGGAACTGGGACACATGGAGATGGTGGCAGCGATTGTCCATCAGCTGACCAGAAACCTCAGTGACCAAGAAGTGCGGGAAAATCCCGCTTTTGCCCCCTATTTTGTGGACCACACCACGGGC